>Ga0115566_10002070_pt1 | contig 16751 bp, 10 predicted proteins | sample COGITO_mtgs_1204_3_FD_87173 | JGI IMG/M metagenome (GOLD analysis project Ga0115566, IMG submission 87173) | Pelagic marine microbial communities from North Sea - COGITO_mtgs_120405 | ecosystem: Environmental > Aquatic > Marine > Epipelagic | place: Germany:Helgoland, sampling site Kabeltonne...
CGTGAGCAGCCCGATGGATGTCAAACCACGCTTTCGTTTCGGCTTTGTGTTCGCAAATTTTGTCGCGAACTTCGGGATGAAAGATCTCTGCACCACCACCTGGTAAACTGCCGAGCCCAGCATCGAGCAGCTCTTGTAAAATTTCCTTGATTGACCGCTTCGTCAGAAATTCAAACCAATTGACTTCGACCGGCGTCCAAGCCTTGAGATGCAGACTGGGGTGGTTTTCAGTCAAAATCTGCAAGATATCGCGGTACCATTCAAACTTTTTTTGATGATGCAATCCGCCGACGATATGCATCTCCGTGCAGCCATTGTCGACGGCCTCCTGGCCTCTGGCGATGATTTGCTCGTCGGACATGACGTAGCTTTTTTCGCTACGCAGATCGGCTCGAAACGCACAGAATGTACATCGATAAACGCACACATTTGTGGGATTCAAATGCGTATTGATGTTGTAATAGCCGACGTTGCCATTGATTCTTTCCCTGACGAGATTTGCCAACTGCCCAAGATCGTTGACCGGAATGTCGGGCTCGTACATCAAAATGCCGTCGTCCAAAGACAATCGTTCGCCGGCTTCAACTTTGTTTCGAATCTCTTTCAGCTTTGGATCGGTCGTCAAAATCATTGATATCTACGGAAAAAAGTGGGAAATGTAGTGAAAGGACCGCACGTTTTGTGACCAAATTAACTTTGACGTGATCAGCCCGAGATGGCTTTCGTCATTTACAAAAAGCCGGTGTTCAGGAGAATTCACGAGTCTAAATGCTCGATAGCAAAATGTCCATGATGACATTTCCCCCAAAAAGGCTTATCCTAATTGCCCAAACTAACCTCTGGCGTTCAGAAATGGCTCACTTTCAATTCTGTGTCGTCGTTCTTCAATCTGGCCCAAACGGCCCATTGCAATTTCAATTTTAAATGGCAAAGCGTAAAGTCAAACGAATCAAAAAAGTTGTAAAACGTTCCGTCCGCGAGTCCGTTTCAAAGGCGGCAGTATCAAAAAATGCTGCTTCAAAAAAGGAAACGCCGCCGGTGAACCTGACGCAAAAAGACAAAAAGACGTTGACGTCGATCGTTGGACTTGCCGACAGTGTCGCAAAAACGGCGAAGGGCGGTCGTGCTCCCAACGTCGACATTCCCTCCCGAAGCCTTTCCAACGTGCGATTTAACAAAACGCAAAAAATCGTGGAAATGGGAGGCAATAAAAACAAGCGAGAACTGTTCAATCTTTCTCAAGCCAAAAGCTTTATGCAAACCGTCCTGGTTGGAAGCGGCTGTAAGAAGCTGATTGAGCAAGGAAAGACGACCAGCATTCGAGGCTTGTATTACATGCTCAAGCATAAAATTGGTCAAACCAAAGAAAATACTTTTGAAGAGCAAAGCGATTGCGATCCCATCATTGAGGACGTCGAGGTGACGCTTGACTCCTTGCGTGAGGAACTGCATTTGTATGCGTCGAATCGCGGCAACATGATGGGCGACATAACGTTGATCGACAACGGTGTCGAACTCAATTGCAGCCGGGTCGGCCGAAACGGTTATAGCATTCCGTCAATCGTTGAACCAGAAATGGTTCAATTTGGCAAAACGAAAGCAAAGTTTATCCTGCATGTGGAAAAGGACACCGTGTTCAGCCGTTTCGTCGAGGATGAATTCTGGAAAAAACACAACTGCCTGTTGACGCATGGTAGTGGGCAGCCTCCACGAGGGGTGCGGCGTCTGTTAAATCGGATGCACAAAGAACTAAAACTACCCATCTATTGCCTGCTTGATAATGATCCGTGGGGCTATTACATCTACAGCGTGATCAAACAGGGATCCATCAACCTTGCTTATGAATCACAGAGAATGGCAATTCCAGCGGCACGGTTTATGGGGTTACGAAGCAAAGATTACGATCGCTGTGGACTGTCATCCAGCGTGCAAATCAAGCTGAGCGACACTGACAAAAAGCGCGCAAAACAAATCGCGAGCTACCCGTGGTTTGAGAACAAAAAGCCATGGCAAAAGGAGATCGACATAATGATCAGCAATGACTTTAAACTGGAGGTCGAGGCATTGATTAGCCTTGATATCAGTTATGTGACCGAAGAATATGTCCCAACCCGATTGCAAGATCGCGACTTCTTGGATTAATAGCTGCTTCATGACCTGCACGCACAGAGCGTCAAATACGATATTGAAGGGACATTCCACTGCAAATATGTTAACTTGCTGAGATGAGCGGATCACAAGACAAAGCAGATGCTGCAGCGACTGACGGCGATGCGGCAAAAGAAATTGACCATGAATTTGGAAAGCGTATCGATAACTTTCGGTCGTATCTCAACTTAATGGCTCGGATGCAAATGGATAGGCGTTTGCAAAGCAAAATGGATGCATCAGACCTCGTCCAGCAAACAATGCTTCAGGCCCACCGAGCTCAGAACAATTACGAAGGCAGCTCAGATAAACAATTAGCGGGCTGGCTTCGACAAATATTAGCGAGGAACGTTTACCACGCGACGCGGGATTTCCAACGCGACAAGCGGGATGTCCGCAACGAGCGTTCCATCGAAAACGCAATGGACAATTCGGCGGCTCGCGTCGAAGCATGGCTCAAATCTGATCAAACTTCACCAGATGCGAAAGCCGCAAAAAACGAACAGGTGTTAATGCTTGCGGGTTCCCTCGATGCGTTAGACGAAGCGAAACGAACCGCGGTTGAATTGCATTACTTGCAAGGCTGGAAATTAGTAGAAATCGCAGAACACATGGAACGCAGTGTGTCAGGTGTCGCGGGCTTAGTCCATCGCGGATTGAAGGAACTAAAACAGATTATGGCATCTGAAGAATAGAGAAAAACCATAGCCAAAAATCGCGAGTCGGGCACTGACTTTCGCAATCGGTTCATCTCAATATTTTTCGCAAGACCGATGCAATATTCATATCGGTTGTGATCTGCTGAAATTGAATATTCTGCTTTTGGCAAAATCGCGTAATCATATTTGTGCTGTTCTCTACCACTTTTTGATAAGCTTTTCGAAGCGCGACCGGATCGATCATCACGGACAAATCAGATTCCATACCTTTCATTTGAACGGGCTGAGAAATATCGAATTCCAGTTCCGCCCGATCCAGAGTTTGCAACAAAATCACCTGATGCTTCCGATGGCAGAGCGTTTCCATTCCAGCCGCGAGTGACTCGAAATCGTCAAAACAATCACTTACGACGACCACCACCCCGCGTTTTCGAGCTTCGACAGCGACCTCCGCTAAGCTTGATCTAAAATCCGTTTTTACGACACTACTCTTCGTTTGACCGTGCTGACTTTCACCTGATAACGTTTCAATCATATTGGTGAGATTCTCTTTTTGATCGCTTGGTCGGACGATTTTTTTCACCACATCTGCAAATGTGACCAACGCCATCGCGTCGCGTTGGTTCAACACCAACCACGCCAAAGTCACACCAAAACAACAGGCATAATCATATTTGGAAAAAACGGCGTTTGCACTTTTGAAATGCATGCTTGGACTCTGATCAACAACAAGCCAACAGCAAAGATTGGTTTCATCTTCGTACTGCTTGACGTGGACGTTGTCGGTTCGCGCAAACACTTTCCAATCGACGTATCGCATATCGTCTCCTGGCACGTACTCGCGATGCTGCGAAAATTCGACGGAATTGCCTTGAAACGGACTGCGGTGCATTCCTGTCACCAGCCCGTCAACGATCGTTGATGCCCGCAGCCGCAAATCCTTGAACTCACTGAGCGTTTTTGGATCCAAATAAGTTGGGGAGGAGTCCATGTGATTTGAATCCTGATTCTTTTGTCGTTTCTTCGACGACATGTTTGATGATATCCCGCGACGTCACGTTGTCCGCATCCGCAGAAAAATTGGTTCGAATCCGATGCGACAAAACTGATTCACAAACCGCCTGAATATCCCCTTCGTCGACGGCAAACTTTCCGTGGATTGCTGCTCGAGCCTTTCCGGCAATCAATAGATTTTGGCCACCGCGTGGCCCGGCTCCCCACGTCACATATTTCTTCACCATTTCGGATGTTGATTCCAACTGTGGCCGTGTCTTGCGAGTTAACTTCAACGCATACTCCCCGATGTGCGACGCGACAGGAACTTGCCTTACAACGCGAATCAGCTCTAAAAGTTCATCTTTTTCCATGACCACGTCAAGCTTTTCATCCAAACCAGATGTGGTATTCAATATGACCTCCAACTCTTCAGCTTCAGTCGGATAGTCAACCGACACTTGAAACATAAATCGATCGAGCTGAGCTTCAGGAAGAGGATAAGTTCCTTCTTGTTCGATTGGGTTTTGAGTCGCCAAAACAAAAAACGGATTAGGCAAGGAGTGTTTTGTTCCCGCGGCGGTAACCTGTTTTTCCTGCATCGCTTCTAATAACGCAGCCTGTGTCTTGGGCGGCGTGCGATTAATTTCGTCGGCAAGAATAAGATTGGCAAAAATTGGGCCATTCACAAATTTAAAAACTCGCTCACCGGTGGAGCGATCTTCCTGAATAACCTCTGTCCCAGTTATATCAGACGGCATTAAATCCGGAGTAAACTGCACGCGACTGAAACGGAGATCAAGCACTTGCGAAAGAGAACGGACCAATAAGGTTTTTGCCAAACCAGGAACGCCCACGAGCAAACAATGACCACCAGCGAAGAGCCCAATCAGGAGCTTTTCGATCGTGTCCTCTTGACCGATTACTACTTTTGCCAATTCGTTTTTCAAATTCAACGACAACTGGTGAAGTCTTTGAATTTTTTCAACGTCGTCCATTCCATCTTTCTTTGTATGAATCTCGGATGACCCGTCCACCGAATTCGACCATTCCCCAAACACCTATTCGCCAAACGCGAACAAACGATCTTCAGTTGCGATCAACATGATACCGTTTGCGATCATCAAGTTGCCACCGGTCATCTGCCGCATCTTCAAGTCAATAATCTTTGAAAGCCGAGGGGATTTTGAGTTCGTTAACTCTGATGAAAAAACAAAAATACGATCCCGTGTCGGCCAGTAGATCCATTTATCCGAGATCACCCCCTGCCCCATTCCGCGAGGCGAAGGGAGGCCGAATGAATTGTATCCAACATTCGAACCCATGGGAAAAGCAGCGTCGACTACGCCGGTCTTGATGCTAAGCCAAAACAGTTGGTCACCACTTACCAACAAATGCGAATCTGTCTGGCCAAGTACATGGGCCGTCCGATTCAATTGCGTTTTCCAAAGATTAACTCCAGTCAACAAATCAAAACAATAAATAAAATCTGAGTCGGTGGGTGCGACAAATAACTTACCCGATTTTTCCAAACAATAACTCTGCTGTCGTGGCGTTTCTTCACGAAACATCTTTTGTGTTTCAAATCGATCACGAGGATAATCTGCAACCCACTCAACCGCCCCGTTTTGTGCATTTAAACAACCGACAAATCCAGACGCTGCTACGACAATCCGATTTCGGAATTTGTGAACACGAACGTTACTAACCTCATCGGCTATGGCTTGGCCTGCGGTATTTCCAGATCCCAGTTCGGTCAACCAAGCCCTCTTCGGTTGTGAAAGTCGATTCGATGGACTGAGCTCTAAACACTCGACAAACAATTGCGAGACCGAGTTATCGCGATACGACTTTCGTTTTAACGCGAATAGCTTGCCATTTGAAAACAGCGGCGTGGACTCAAATTCGATTCTCGAATCTTCATTTGAAACCGGAAAGCCCGGCAAGCTTCGACCACCACGACGCAAGTTCAAGCCAATCAAGTAACTTCGGTTACGAGTGACAGAATCATTCCGATAGGTTGTTCTGGAATCACCCATTCGGGCAAATAATTTCCCATCGGAAATTACGACATCAAACCGAGGATTTCCTATTTTTTGGCGACTGGTTTCTACGGTTTCATTTTTCAATAAAGTCTCCCAAATCACCTCCTCATCACCATCGAAACTTTCAGTCGAACGTTTGTAGACTTGATGCTCATCGCACCAATACGCAGCGCCGGAAAACATCTTTACGGTGGTTGTAATCGATTGGGACGCACCATCACTTACCGATGAATAGGCCTGAAAGGTTGGCGATTTTGATTTAGAAATTGCGTTGATCGGATTTACCCAAATCGGGCGGCCCTTGATATCAACCGGTTGGCGATCCGATACCCTCTGAGACAAAGAATCATTTCGCCCCAACGTTGAGGTCATAAGCACTCGTTCACGAGCGAAAACTTCATCCAGTTTTCGAAACGGCAACTCTGATTCACCAAGTACGTTGAATCGAGAATTTGCGTAATTCAATTTTAAATACTTCAACTTCTGGTCCGCCGTTGCCATGTCATTCGCAAACAACGAAGCAAACATCGAATTCGCCATCAAGTCCATTGGTGACAAATTCGAATCGGGATATCGAAGCAACGACCTCACCGGAAAGTTGGGATCATGAATCAACGAATCCCACAACTCCATTGCCGAATAAAATTCGCCGCTTTCGAAATGAAACTTGGCCAACAGATCCGCTGCTTCATCACCGATTTGGCTGTGGAAATATTTACTTACAACTCCCTGCAAAGCTTCTGAGTCACGAGCTTGTTTCGCCGCTCGATACATCAAATTTGCTTCGGCGTCGATCAATTCACGATACTTCACGTAAGCCTCGGGAAAAGCAACTTTCCAGGATGATAACTCCAGATCCAAAAACCTTTTTGCTGGTAAAAACAATCGGCAATTGTTTTTGGTTTTGTCCACAACCCGAAAAAAACCTCGGATGTCACTACTGTGAAAATCGACTGCGGCCTTTGCCGCAGCATCAAATGCCTGGTTGCGAACCAATTCGTTGATCCGCAAAACTTCTCCGACATTGGCGAGTTCGATTTGTTTTCCGTCAACAAACTCAACTTCTTGAGATCGCAATGCCTGCGTATCCAAAATCAAAAACGCAAAAAGCAGGGAATGCAAAAGGAGACCATTGCTGTTCAAGGTGATTTTCATATTGGACACAGCGTTATCAACTCTTTTATTCAACCGAAACAGATTCATCTGCATCGATATCGATTTGCTTGAACAACGGAAGATGGCGGTAGTAGACTTCCAAAGTACAAACCGCTAACGATGTCGAATAGATACGGCCACCCTGATTCCCCCACGCAAAACGGTCGGCATCGAAACTTCCTGCATAATTCCCTGTGGTTCGCTGGAGTGGAACCAGCATTTTCTGCATTTGCGAATTCCATTTTTTCCATTCCTCACCGCCATAGTGGTGAAAGAATTGCGTTGCGTAATAAATATAATAGAGGTTATATTCGCCGCCTTCTTTTTTAGATGGCGGAGCATTCTTCAATAGATGCTCTGTAGCAATTTTCAAACGCACATCATCTCGCTTCCAGCCCAGATAAATTCGGCAAAGCAAGGCTTCGGCGGTCATCGCAGGCGAAAAGTCAGATCCACGATAGTATCGATATCGTGTTCCCGCCGGAAAGTTATTCGACTTTCGGTTTCCCATCGAGTCCAGAAAATCGCTGGCATACAGAATGGTTTTCCGCGGAACATCGAGTCCCAGTTGGGGCAAAAGCGCACTTTGCAACGCCATCATTTGCCAACCCGTAACACTCGTATCCCCAAGGGTTCCTGGATTGTACCTCCAACCGCCCCGGTTTGAACGTCTGTTGGTGATGTGCTGTGAGCCGACGATAAAGTCGATCGCTTTTTGTGCAGGGAGTCGGAATTGCTCATCACCTGACAACGCGTAGGCTTCCACCAATACGATGGCACCTTGACCGTGAGCGTACATCCCAACATTGCTCTTCAAACGACCACGCAAATCGCCTGAATTTGAATCTTGATGCTCGATCATCCACCGAAGACCTTTCGCTACCGTCGATTTATAGCGGCCAACCTCATGCGTTTGCCCAGCACCCAAGAACGGCAGAAGTGCTAAAGCCGTCCCTGCCATGTCACCACGATTATTTTTTCGATAATGATATTTGTACTCGTTAAGACTCCAACTTCCATCTGAGTTTTGAACTTGAGCCAACCAACGAAGCCCACGAGCAACTGCGGCTTCGGTCACCGACGTGCCTCCCTCTTTCTTCAACATTTCGACTCGCAGCCGTGGATCGCGAGCAACGAATCGAGCCGATTGCCCTTGATTCGTTGTGAGACTCCGTTTGACATCATTCAAATCAGGCAATTGTGTTTGCGGGTCGTCATCCACTCGAAGTTCTTTTGCATCCTGATCCGCCTTGAGAATCGATTCACGGACATCCGCATCGGCCAAGTCTGCGTCGCGTGGAACGGGTGCTTCAAAATCCAGCTCCTGTTCAGCTTTAGCGACCGTGATTTCCCCCCCCTCTTCATCTACGACAGAGATTGCGGTTGAGAGCGTGATCGAATCATCTTTTGATTCCAGAAGATGATCGAAGTACAACATTAATAAGATAATGATCAGAATCAGGTGCAACAAAAAACTGATCAACCAAGCCGGAGTCATCCGAAACGTCTCTCGCATGCGAGCAATCGTTGAACGTCGCTCACGCATGCGCCGGATTCTCTCCAGTGGCGTTGCATCACCAGCGGACTTCCTTCGACGTTTGTTTCGGCTGATATGTCTTGGAGCTGGCGGCTTCGTCCTCGATGCTGGTTCGGATTGAGGCGCAACCGACGGCGAAACAGTTTCACGGACAGGAGCCATTCTGTTTGGCTGAATCGCGGCTTTTTTCGGAGGCTCCTTCGCCTGCAGCAACCGCTCGACGGCTTCCTCTTGTTCTCGCGTCAATTGAATGCGAGTTCCACATTGCCAACAGTCTGCCGTCAACAACCACATCCGAACCGACATCGGCGCTGAACATTGTGGACAAGCACAAAAAAGCGAATTTCCTTCAACCCAAATTTTACCCGTCGCCGTTTCGATCGTCAGTCGAATGCTCTCACCGGTATCCTGCTGCGAAAGCCGCTTGGTTGAGACATCGTCCATTGCGACGTTCGACTTGTATTTTTGATCCACCATCGGAAGTGGTGACGTCGAATTGAGAGACATGACCACAGGCTGTGCTTCAGATTCTGCAGAACCTCTTGTACCAACTGCGTGCTGTAAACGCGCGTCGTCTCCAGATTCATCATGAAGAGAATAGATGGTCGGGTATCTCGCCACTGGATTTTGCCTGTTGCCTCAATTGCTGATTCGCTCGATTATAAAGCAATTCGCGGATTGTTGAACAAATTAGAGTTTTTATGAACATTTAACGTAAAAGTCACGTTTTGGTTCATTTCGACATCCGTTCAAAAGAATCACCGTTCGGAATCCCAAAACGCCGGTAGTTGCCGTGCCTTTAACCTCTATTGGTTAAAATATAGGGTTGCCACCCACAGCTTTTTTCGGTCCAACTAAGGCATATGCTGGCCAATAAATCTTATACGTCTAACGTCATTAGATTCTCACTTGCCAGGTTCCCATTCATTAAATTGCGTCAGACAACGTGAGCCAAAAAACTCTAAAGCAAAACTGGAAACTCGCGTCGCGATCATTCGCCGCTTGGATCTTATTCATTTCACTCGTTGGATGCGGAACGCCTCCCAAACCAAATGACGATTCTGGAGTGGCTGACCCGGCAAAAGATAAAATTGCCAAGTACTTTCTCGATCGTGAAGTTTCGGAAGTCAGCGTCAAAAAAATCGAAGCCTTTTGCGGTGATTGTCATGGCATGCCACGCGTCGCTAGTTTTCCGATCACACATTGGCGAAAAGAAGTAGAACGCGGGTTCGAATTCTACAACATGTCTGGACGCAGTGATTTAGCGCCTCCAAATCTCTATGACACAATTGCCTATTTCACACAAAAAGCCGAATCCGAAGAAACATTTTTCGAAAAAGTGAATGCCGTGGCCGCGAGTCAGGAGCTGAAGAAGATATTCACCGTTGATCCAACCGATCAAAAAGAGGACTCGGGCATCGCCAATATCTTGTTCACAGATATTCGATCAGGGGACAACAGTTCGAAGGTCTTTCTAACGAGCGACATGGTTTCTGGAAAGGTCCGAATCGCCCACCCTGATTCGGCCACCCCACAAAAAGAACTGCTTACGGGAAAAGCACCGGTAAATGCAACCGTTTGTGACATCGATCAAGATGGAAATACTGATGTGATCGTTTCCGATTTGGGCATGTATAAAGCGACCGACTCCACTCGGGGATCTATCACGTTACTTCATGCGAAAGATGATGGATTTGAGAAAGTTGTATTGCGGGAAAACATCGGGCGTGTTTGCCAGACGGTAGTCGCCGATTTCGACAACGATGGAAAGTCCGATATCCTAGTCGGTGAATTCGGCTATTTTTTTAACGGCTGCATCTCGTTGATGAGACGAACGGGAGACGGATTCCAGAAATCAAATTTTACAACGGAAGTGATTGACAGGCGGCATGGCGTCGTGCGGATCGTCCCTCATGATTTCGACCAAGATGGTGATATCGATTTTGCTGCCGCAATTGCGCAGGAATTCGAGACGGTCGAAATCTTCATTAATGATGGTAACGGGAACTTCACGCGAAACAAGATATTCCAAGCTGACTTTCCCAGTTACGGAACCAGCGGCATCGTCCTAATCGATTTGGACAAGGACGGCGATCAAGACGTGCTATACACAAACGGCGACACTTTCGATTCATCATTGCCAAAAGATTATCATTCGATTCAGTGGTTGGAGAATCAATCATCGGCAGATCGCAGCGAAATTAAATTCCAACATCATCACATCACCCATATGCCCGGTGTGCATTGTGCGAAAGCCGCAGATTTTGATCAGGATGGTGACTTAGACATTGTGGCATGTGCCTTCATGCAGCCGATTGCCGAGGCCAAAAATTATGATTCGATTGTGTATCTGGAAAATAATGGAGGGCAACATTTCAGCAAATATTCGATCGAAAAAAACAACTCGCTTTATCCAAATTTAGAAATCGGCGACTTTGATGAGAATGGAAAAACTGATTTCGTTGTCGGCACCGCATCAATGATCGCTCCGTCCAAAAAACAACAACCGCTTAAGATCTACTGGAACAAATAAACCACCCAAAGTCATGGAAAAAAACATTAGATCGTCGAAGCGATCCGCGACCGTGGTCGGCTAGGTCAAATTTCCATCTTCATCGAACGGCAAGTTTGTCGGTTCCGTCAAAATTTTTAAATCATCACGCTGCTTTGCTGATTCATAGAAGTATTCTGAACAATACAACTCAGTAATGTGCAGCGTATTTTTGATCCACATTACCTTGGCCGACGTCGCGTCGCAGAACCCAACTGTGTTCAAAGCTTGATCGATGATTTCCTTGTCGGTCGCAAAATCAATCGGCGACATCGCCGCAGTAACGTGCCCAGCAGTCAAGCAATTGATCCTCGTTGTTTCGACATTCATCGCTTCAAGCGCAGTGGTACGACAAAACTCCGCCATCCCGATTCCGGTTGCATTCCCGTGTGTCGCCTCAGTTAAACCGCGGACTGCAATCCGTTTGATTTTGGGGAATTCATGATCGGCCGGAAAATGATCATAATACTTTCTGCCGATAATATTTGTGTCCATTCCAGCTCCACTGATCTCTTTGCCAATTTCATCAATGATCAACAAATCAGCCTGGTCAAACGGAAGTTTCGGCATTTGCGCCGTTGCCAATTCCAAGAGCTCTTCTTCTCGAGATTCGATCTTATCAGGAGCGACCATTTCGATGTGCGAAGTTTCTTCAAACGCATTTTCAACAATCCCAATTCCGCACAAGATATTGCATTTATCGATCACCTCGCGAGCTACACTGCGGACAATAGTATCAAACGTGTAGTCCTTGATTGCCTTGTGATAAACTTTCGCACCTTCATGCTTGCCCAACCCGATTAGCATCATTTTCATCAGGCCACTTTGAATCGGACCAGTGAAATCGGTATGCGGTTTAATCCTTCCACAAACAATCACATAGTCAGCTTGAGATGCCTCCTTATCAAAGTGGACGGGAAAACCTTCATTGGCTTGGCAAACAGTAATTGTTTCCATTGAAGATCTAATTTCGCATTGGCAAAAGTCTTCGGTAATTCCGTAATTCTTAAGCACAGCGGTCTGCCCATCAGCGGTTCCACCACCGTGACTTCCCATGGCCGGAACGATGAACGGAATGCCATTCAACTTCTTCACATTGCTAGCAATCGCCTTGATTATTTTCGCGATGTTGGAAATACCACGACTACCGGCAGAAATCGCAACCGATTTCCCAGCGAGGTCAGGGAGGTAATTTCCATTGGAAAATTCACGATCAATTGCCGCGACGGCGTCATCTTCACGCGAATCATCGAATTGCTGGCGGATTTTAAAAATTTTCAGCTCGTCCGAAATGGGATCAATCATTGTCGTTTTTCTAATCGTTATCTTTTACCGTGTTGTTCTGATTTCAAGTTCAACTTGTGCTGCGAAATCCCTATTTCCACTGATTCAATGGACTCGGACTTACCGATTCTAATTTCAGAGTTGGTCGGAATCGAACCCCGATCGATCTCTTGATTCCAATTTCATGGTCAACCAAGTCGTGGATTTATCGTTCTCATGCCACAACTTTCGATAGTCATTCCATTCACAGATGATACAGAGCGATTTGAATCGACTCTCGTTTCTGTTTTGGAGAATCGCCCCGCCAGTTGCGAAATCATTGTAACTCATGCAGGAAACTACTCCGACCCATACAATCTTGCGAGCGAAGTTCACTTCGTTGAAATCGCGGATAATACGTCGTCTCAAAAGGCGCGAGGGTCAAGCACAGATCGCCTTGGCGCCCATTTAGCGGCCGCGGTTGAGCGAGCATCATCGCCGATTCTGCATTTGCTTGGTTGTGGTGTAAAAGTCAATCACGGTTGGTGTGACAATATTGCAGAAGATTTTGACGATCCATGCATTGGCTCTGTCTGCCCGATCATCAAAGATGACAAGGAAAACGTTCTTTGCGTTGGCATCGAAAACACACTCTTCTACAAAAATCGTTTTGTCGGAGCAGGGAAATTTGCCGCAGAGATCGACGCAGAGTATCAGAACCCGATCGGTCCCCATCAGGTTGCTGGTTTTTATAGTGTTGAAGCAATCAGCCAAGTCGATTGCTTGCAAGATTTTGGCGAAACCAGTTTTGGTCTGGAATTGGCACTAACCCTTGAGGCGATTGGTTTCGAAACCAAGGTCAATACGTCCGCAAAAATCTCTGCAGATGATGGATTTAACTTCGACGCAGTGAGCGGAAACGATTCCCAGTCTGCGATTTGGCGATTTGCAGGATCCCTTGGTTTCATTCAGGGATTCATGCTGGCATGCGGAGCAATCGTTAAGGATTTGATCACAACGCCATTTTCTTCCAAATCCCGGGCGTCGCTTCTTGGCCGACTCTCAAAATTCGTTTCATGGCATGACGCAGTTTCGTTCCGCGACTTCGCCGATCAAGCACCTGGCCCTCAATCCAATCGAATCAGCTTCCAAGATGCCCAAAAGGAACTCCCCTTGAGCGGCATGGACTACTCATCGGAGAGACGAGCGGCTTAAGTCCACTCGATTGGTAAGCGTCTATGGCTTGCTTCAGGGGCTTGCTTCAGGGGCTTGCTTCAGGGGCTTGCTTCAGGGGCATTTGCCGACGCAATCCAAGTGGCAGGATGATGCTTTTTGAAAAAAACGGATGAAACCCCCGCCATCCCTTCCCACGATCTTGATTCAGGCTCTCAGGCTTGAAGGTGCAAACGCCGAGAAACGAAAAAAAGCCGCCCAAACGATGGCGGCCTTTTTCATATAAAACGACTAGCTCGTAATTTCCAAACACGAAAATTTCGAACAGGTATAATAGTTTGGAGAGATGAGCGGGCTAACCCTGAACGGCGGATAGAGAGAAGAGATAAGAACTTTGGGCTATTATGCCCGCTCACGCTACAAATAGAACGCAATATCTGTGCCAAAAGTTGTGGACTCTCAACAAGGACGTTTTTTCGTCGAATTTCAATTTTCTCCTTAAAATAAAATCTCAATTTGAGAACGGCGTCCATTTGTGAGTCAGTACCAACTAATTGCCACCTGTGCCTTTGGTCTAGAATCGGTCGTCAAACGCGAACTCAAGAACCTTGGAATCGACGCCAAGGGACTTCAACCAGGCTGGGTCGGATTCACTGGAGACGAGAGCACGATCGCGTTAACCAATCTGAATCTGCGGAGTGCGGACCGGGTTCTCATCGAAGTCGCCCATTTTGAAGCCAAAGACTTTGACCAGCTGTTTGAGACAACGAAGTACTTACGTTGGGCGGATTTCGTTCCAGTCGACGGAAAATTTCCGGTCAAAGGCCGTTCCATCAAATCGCAGCTTTCCAGTGTTCCAGCTTGTCAACGAAGCGTCAAACGTGCGATCGCAGAGAGTTTGCAATCGTCGCATGGAACCAACACACTGCCGGAATCTGGTGCCCTATATCAAATCGAAATCGCCCTCCGCGATGATCTTGCTCGGCTGACGATCGACACAACGGGCCCCAGCCTCCACAAGCGGGGCTACCGAACACTCGTTGGCGAAGCTCCTCTCAAAGAAACACTCGCCGCGGCGTTGGTTTTGCTTTCGGTTTGGAAACCAAGCCGCCCGCTGATTGATCCGTTTTGTGGAAGCGGAACCATTCCAATCGAAGCTGCGATGATCGCCAAAAAGATCCCGCCCGGGCTTTATCGAAAGTTCTCTGCTGAATCATGGCAAGATTTTCCCGGAAAGATCTGGAGCGACTATCGAAAGCAATTTCGCGAAGTGGTCGAAGAGAATCGCAATTCCGAAATCGAACCGATCATCGGTAATGATATCGACCCTGAGGCCATTTCGTTAGCGAGGTACCATGCCAACCGTGTCGGGCTTAAATCGGAAATCCATTTCCAACAAGCCGCTTTCGAGGATCTGCGTAGCAAAAAAGAATACGGCTGCGTGATCACCAACCCGCCCTACGGCGAGCGACTGAAAGAATCCGATCTAACCAAATTTTATAAATCGCTCCCGCAAACGCTTCAGCGACTTCCGACTTGGTCGCACTTTATCCTCACTGGCATGCCGCGATTCGAAGCCGTCATTCTACAGAGCGCAACACGCCGCCGAAAGCTTTACAACGGTCGAATCGAGTGCATGTACTATCAGTATTTGGGACCGCGTCCTGACAAACGTTTATCAGATAAAAACGATAAACATGACGTCGCTTCGGAAGACACCAGCTCGCTGCCTGCCACAAACGATGAACACAACGGTCAATCTTCGGAACTGCAATCAGACCACTCGCAATTAGACCACTCGCAATCTCGCGAAACGCCACTCAACTACACGCATGTCATTCATGCTGCGGCTCTGCCGGCGAGTTTGCAAAACATACACAGCGAGCAACCTGCAGCAAACGAGGTCGAATCAAATGGCGATAGTCAGATGGGTTCGCCGCAATTAACTCCAAGCGAAACAACTTCAAGCGAACTAACTTCAAGCGAACTAACTGCACCCACACCCGAAAAAGAAAAAGAGAAAGAGAAACCGATTTCTATTTTTGGTGGAGTCACTGACAAAACAAGTGAGCAAGCCGAATTGTTTGTCAGCCGTTTAACCAAACGGGCAAGGCATCTACGTCGGTGGCCCAAAAAAGGAATCACTTGTTATCGACTTTACGAACGTGACATTCCGGAACTCCCCTTCGTTGTCGACATCTACGAAGACAACTTGCACATTGTCGAATTCGAGCGACCGCACGATCGCAGCATTGGTCAGCACGCAGCTTGGCAAGAACTGATGTGCAAAACGGCGGCAAAAACGTTGAACATCGATATCGCCAACGTTCACTTCAAAGCCAAAAACCGTCAGCGCAAAAAGACCCAGCACGAAAAACTTGGCGAAGTCAAATCGGAGATCATCGTTAACGAAGGTGGTTTGCAGTTCATCGTGAACCTTTCCGATTACGTTGACACCGGACTCTTTCTCGACCATCGAATTGCCCGCGACAAAGTCCGTAGCGAAGCGAAAGGCAAACGTGTCCTAAATCTATTCGGATACACCGGGGCGTTTTCCGTTTACGCAGCCGATGGCGGCGCGATGTCGATCGCCCATATCGATCTTTCCAATACCTATGTCGATTGGGCCAAGAAGAACATGAGCATCAATCGGTTTCACGGACCGAGCTTTGTTTTCGAATCGGGTGATGCGATGGAGTATTTGGAAAAGCTTCCCGAACAACCGATATTCGATCTGGCGGTGATCGATCCTCCTACGTTTTCTAACAGTAAGAAGACAGATGAGGTTTGGGAAGTCCAAAAGCAACATGTAAAGTTACTTACCGAAGCCTCAAAACGGATGAGCCCTGACGGCGTCATTTATTTTTCCACGAATTATCGCACGTTCAAATTGGACACTGAAAATCTTCCACCATTTAAAAACATCCGCAACATTAGCAACCAAACGGTCCCCGAAGACTTCCGCAACAAACGCATTCACCAATGCTGGCGAATCGAAATGTAAAGCACGACTCAAACGCGATTCGATTTTTCGTCAGATCAAGAATCGCGGGGCGGTGCCCACGCGGTACACAAAAACGGACCGCACCAGGGCTGTTAAACCGCTTGCCCTGGTTTGGAAAACCACCGGAACTGGTTTTGTTAAATTGCCTGCCCTGATCTTGTTAAACTGCGTGCCCAACGGGCCGCGAATCAGAACACGATCCGTCAAAGCACAATCCGTCAAA
>Ga0115566_10002071_pt1 | contig 16746 bp, 14 predicted proteins | sample COGITO_mtgs_1204_3_FD_87173 | JGI IMG/M metagenome (GOLD analysis project Ga0115566, IMG submission 87173) | Pelagic marine microbial communities from North Sea - COGITO_mtgs_120405 | ecosystem: Environmental > Aquatic > Marine > Epipelagic | place: Germany:Helgoland, sampling site Kabeltonne...
GAACACTGGCCCTAGATGGCGGGGTGCTTTTTACCCAGTTCAGTCATTTCGTAGATATCATGTATTGGTTATTTGGCGACATTCAGAATATAGCCGCTGTCAGCACTAATTTTAATCATGTCGGTGCGACAGAATTTGATGACTCTGGATTGGTTCAATTTGACTTTGTCAATGGAGGGTTTGGATCCATCAATTATTCTACTAGTATTTGGAATAAGAATTTTGAGAGTAGCATCATTGTAGTTGGCGAAAATGGCACGGTAAAGCTGAGCGGTCAGTATATGGATAAGCTCGAATATTGCGACATTAAGGATTATGAAATGCCCGTGCTTGATCCCCCAAACCCACCCAACGACTATGGCGATTATAAAGGGAGCGCGGCAAACCATCATTATGTTATTGACAATGTAATTGCTGTTCTAACCGGAAAATCTCAGATATCAACCAATGCGCTAGAAGGAATGAAGGTGGTAGAAATGATTGAGCGAATTCACCGAAAACAAAAAAGACCCATATAGATTCGATTTTAAACGAAACTATTTCTAACATAAATTCAACCCATCGGCTCGAATCAATATTTGAAACGAACCAAACAAAGAAGACTATGAACACAACCAAATACTCAAAACCTATCGTAATTGCAGAAATCGGTTGCAATCATAAGGGGGACATGAACATTGCCAAGGAACTCATTGATTTAGCGGTTCAATGCAAAGCGAGTTACGCGAAATTTCAAAAACGAAACAACAAGGAACTTCTTACGGAAGAGCAATACAATGCTGCGCACCCAAATGTTTCAAACTCTTATGGAAATACATACGGTGAGCATCGTGAATTTTTAGAGTTTACAATTGAACAACACGCGGAATTGAAAGCCTATTGTGATTCGAAGAACATTGGTTATTCCACATCAGTTTGGGATATTACATCGGCACGTGAGGTTATTACATTGGCTCCTGACTTCATTAAAATTCCTTCGGCTTGCAACAATCATTTTGATATGTTGAAAGTGTTGAGAGACGAGTACGATGGAGAAATTCATGTTTCTATGGGTATGACCACACAAGGTGAAGAGGAAAAAATAGTTCAGTTTTTTGAAGAAACAAACCAAGCCAAGGGCCGATTAGTGGTTTATTCGTGCACGAGCGGATATCCGGTTCCATTCGAAGATGTTTGTCTTCTAGAAATTTCCAGGCTTAAAGATGTTTTTGGAGATCGAGTAAAGGAAGTTGGGTTTTCCGGTCACCATTTAGGGATAGCTATCGATATAGCGGCCTATACCCTCGGTGCAAGCTGGCAGGAACGCCATTTTACCAAGGATCGAACTTGGAAAGGTACGGATCATGCAGCATCTTTAGAACCAACAGGTCTGGGTAAACTAGTGCGTGATTTGAATTGTGCTCACTTAGCACTTAATTATAAGAAGTCTGAGATTTTAGATATCGAAAAGGTTCAAAGAGATAAACTAAAATTCAGAAAATAAATGTCCGTTATTGCATTCGTTCCAGCCCGTGCAGGAAGCAAGGGGATCAAGAATAAAAACCTGAAGGAGTTTTGTGGTAAACCAGTGATTTTTTGGGTTCTTGACGAACTGGAAAAAGCGAATGCTGTGGATACCGTCATTGTTTCAACCGACAGTGAAGATATAGCTCGAGTGGTCCTAGCTAAAGGTCTAGAAAAGGTTAGAATAGAAATGCGCTCAGCGGAAGCCGCTTCGGACAAAGCGACTACAGAGTCGGCCATGCTTGAATACCTTCGAAAGGCTAATCTTCAAAATGATGACATTTTTATGTTGTTGCAAGTTACCAGCCCATTCACAAAAGCTGAACACATCAATGAAGCAGCTAATAAAGTGCAAAAAGGCACATTTGATTCCGTTCTTTCTGCTGTTGAATTCAAGCGATTTACATGGAAATCGGATGGAAACGCAATGAATTACGATTATAAATCTCGACCTAGAAGGCAAGATTTTACTGGTGATTTGTTGGAGAACGGGGCGATTTATGCCGCTTCGGTTGCCAATGTGATGAAATGGGAGAATCGAATCGGAGAACGCATTGGTTTTGTGGTCATGCCAGATTACACAGCTGTTGAATTGGATGAAGAATCCGATTGGATCGTTGCTTCTGAGTTGATGAAGCATTATCAACCGAAGAAATCAGAACAAGCCATTAAACTTTTTGCAACGGATGTTGATGGTGTTTTGACCGATACAGGAATGTATTATTCGGAGAAAGGCGATGAATTGAAAAAATTCAGCACGCTCGATGGAAAAGGGATAGAATTGCTGAGAAACGCAGGGGTGAAAACTGCGATAATTACGGCTGAAAACACCCAAATCGTGGCGAATAGAGCCAAAAAGTTGAAAGTAGATTACCTTTTTCAAGGAATTTCGAATAAAAAGCCTGTTTTAGAAAAACTCTGCGCAGAACTCGGAATATCACCTGAAGAAATAGCTTATATTGGAGATGATTTAAATGATTATGAAGCACTGAATTTTGTTGGTTATCCTGCGTGTCCTGCAAATGCCGTGGGCAAAATTAAAAACGGAGTGGCAGGCATCTATCAAACTTCAAAAAAGGGGGGAGATGGAGCTGTACGTGAATTTGCTGATTATCTTCTGGCGACTGATTAAACGTTCAATCCGCCTATGTCAATTCAGATTAAAAGCCTTTCCGATTTTCAAGTTATTGAACGTGAACTTTTAGTCGAGAAAATATCGTTTTTAGGTATTCCGGCTTGGGGAGCAATGCGCGTCTATCTCTATTATGCAGCCTTAAATTTAAAAAGCGTTGAGCGACCTTCTATCACTTGGCAAAATGCTGTGAAATCCCTTTTTCGTCAATGGTGGCGAATTTTTCAACGACATAAGTATTGGGTGCTTACATCATCCGATCAACGAAAGGAAATAGATGGTCGTTGGGTTAATGCCCTTGATTCGAATGACGATTTGAACAATAACGCACTATTTATTGAATTACCGAACCCCACCTTAAAGCCGAATCCTAAGAGTAAGAAAGTAGTTGCGAGAATTTGGTTTTATCTCTTTGAAGAATTGATGGGACGACTTGTAACTCCATTCGTGTCAGATACAGGGCAAAAAGAGTATGACGAGGTTTGCGCTAAATTGAATCTGTCTGCGAACTTCCTATCGTTTAAGCGAAAATTCGTTGGTCAGTTTTATGCTACTTATTTCATGGCGAAATGGCAAAAACCGCGTATTGTGTTCTTGACAACGCACTATACAAACATGCCACGTATTGCTGCCCTGAAAAGTCTAAAAATTCCTGTTGTTGAAATTCAACATGGATTAATGAGCGTTTCGCACCCAGGTTATAATCCGATTAAGTGCGATCCTAAGCTCTATCCAGACGTGATTTTAACTTATGGTGAGACGGAGTTGTCAATGTTAAAGCAATCCGAAATGAAGGATGATGTTCAGTTCGCTGCCATCGGCCATTTTTACATTGATCATCTGCGAATGGCTAATCTATCTGAAAGTGGCATTCCAAAAAAGGAAAAACGACTTCGTATTTGCTTTACCGCCCAAGATGCCGTGGGAGTAGAATTTATAGATTGGCTAAATGAACTTCAGCAGTTACTTCCAGATGTAGAATTAGTCTTAATTCCGAGAAGGAAACCGTTCAAATGGTATATCGAAAATGGATTGAAAGCTGGGATTAGCTATTTTAAAGCAGATACATACCACATCATTCGAGAATCTGACATTCACTCAACAGTTTATTCTACATGTGCCGTAGAGGCTTTGGCCTTTAATGTTCCGAACATATTATTGAACTTAGGCGAACAGGCAGAGCAACATTTTGGCAATTTGCGATTTCCAGCTACGCCAACTTGGATCGTTAATTCTCCCGCTGAATTCGTAGAAGTCTTGTCGTCTGCTAAGTTCAAGGATAGAGCCCATGTTGCTAATGGTGAAGTGTTTTTTAAGTCTGGGTTTAAACAGAATTTGGATCAATTTCTATTAGATCGCGAAGTATGAAAGTTCCGATTGACTTGCTTCGTTCATTTTCCATTTACACATTGAGTAACTTACTTAATGCTGCATTACCCTTTCTTTTTTTACCGATTTTGACCAAATGGCTGACTCCAGCAGAGTTTGGTGTGCTGGCCTTTTATCAAGTGGTTTGTAGTCTGCTAACGCCTTCCATTATGATTGGTGGAGACAATGCGATTAGTCGGGATTACCATCTCATTGAAGGTGAAAGATTCAAAAATGCGTGGACGCAATCCAACGTGCTTTCCTTCCTTTCTTTCAGTCTATTTGCTGTACTCATCATATCGGCAAGCTTCCTGAAGCTCTCAATCATTAACCTTCCATATTATTGGATTTTGATCGGACTCTTATATGCTTACCTAGTCAGTATTATTGAAAGGGAGTTGGCCTTACTTCGAATGAAAAATAAGCCCATTACTTATGGTATATTGCGGCTGAGCCGAAGTACCCTTGACTTTGGCCTCTCGATTTGTCTTTTACTTGTTTTCTCAAAGTCCTGGGAATTCCGGGCCTATGGCGAATTTATAGCTGCCGTGATATTCGCTTTGGGATATATTGTCTATCAATTCTGGAACGGGAACTGGGTTTTTAAAATTGATTTTAAAGAAATAAAGAGACTGTTGCTTTTTGGAAGTCCCTTGGTCTTGCATACTTTGAGTTCGGTGTCCCTTAACTTTATTGATCGCGTAATTATCGAGGATGTTCTGACACTAAGTGATGTTGGATTGTATGCTGTTGCCTATCAAATCGGATTGATAATTCACATGGCCCAAAATTCATTTAATCAGGCCTGGATTCCATTTCTTTATGAAAAACTAAAGAGGATCACCGATGATTTGAAGCTTCGATTGGTCCGATTGACCTGGTTTTACATATTGGGTATGGCTGTTTTTATCACGTTGTTTGTTTTAGTCGGAGTCCCCATTATTATGAGATTATTTATAGGTGGTGAATATGCGGGAATTGAACCTTTAATATTATGGATTGCTATTGGCTATGGGTTTAACGGAATCTATAAAATGTTGGTAAATTATCTGGTGTTTTTGGGTAGGACAAAGATCATAGGTTTGTCAACGATGGTGGCAGCCATTTTGAATATCGGATTGAATTTATGGCTTATCCCATTGTATGGTTTAACGGCAGCAGCTGTTTCTACCGCCATTGCTTTCGGGATTCATATGTTGATCATTTGGATTGCAAGTGCCCGCTCTTACCCAATGCCATGGTTTAGTCAAAAAGTCTTTAAAGGGGGGGTAGGAAGTTGAGTGCACTAATACTATTTCTTTCAACGGTGGTTTATTTCCCGCACGCATTAATGATAGTCGCTGCGTTAATGATGGGATTGAGGAATGGCCTATTTGAGCGTGTTGGTTTTGGTTTTAAAACATGGACAAAAAGTCAAATTTGGAACGCGATTGTTATTTGTTTAATCCTCTTGCTGTCCTTTATAAATTGGCTTTGGAGCTTTGATCCTTCATTAGGCATTTCCGCGAATATTACCAGTTTTCTCCTTCTACCTTTTACCTTGTTAGCTGGCGTATCCTTTACTCGAGGAGACGCTAAAATCTTATTGGCTCTCATTGCCTTGGAGTGTCTTGTAGGATGTTACGAGTTTTCGATGGGAATAAGATCTATCATTCCTTCAATAAATGCGGCTACAACCCCAATAATTGACGAAGGTCTATGGTATTCAAGTCGTGTTTACGGGTTAAGTTCCAATTCAAGTGTATTAGCACTAAAGGTATTTGCTGGTCTTTTATTGATTCATTTTTATGAATTTAAAGGGTTTAAAACAAGGGTGATCGAAATCTTATTTGTTTTAGGGGTCGTGGTTACTTTCAACCGAACCGTGATTGTAACATTGGTATTAATGTATTGTTTGAGTTTTATTTTAAACGCGCTGGAAAAACGATCGAATGAACGGAGGAACTTGGCGCGTATCGTATTACTCACCTTAGGCATTATCGCAGCATTTGTTTTAATATTCTTCTACTTTGATTCCCTTCTTTTTCAATTCACGCGTGACAAGGGTGTCGATCTAAGTGGAAGAGATGAAATCTGGGCATTCTTTGCCGAGTTTATTTTCAATAATCTCTGGCTAGGAAACGGAACAGTTAAACTTCTGACAGAAGAAGGAAAGCACGCACACAACAGCTTTTTACAACTAATTGCTAGCAATGGTATAGCTATCGCGTTGGGTTATTTTGTCCTAATAGTTTCAAACATTAATCGAAAAAATCTTGTTTTATTGATTGCCCTGGTGGTGTATTCATCAACCCAATATGGAATTTTTTGGGGTATTTCCCTGCTTGATATTTTGCTCTACCTTTTTCTATTTCAGTCATCTAAAATGCTGAAAACTAACAAGAATCTTAGTCCTTTACGTTTTCCTGTCGAGCAAGTTGGAAAAGGCGCCTGAAAGCAATAAAAAGCAATGCTGCAACCAAGGAAAGGATGGAGATTATGGCCATTTTAAGAGCCGAGCTTTCTGATTTAGTGACACTATTTTTTAGGCTTGAAACCACGACAAATGATTTCAATTGTTTTCTTAGGATAATGTTTTCTTCCAAAGTCTTTTGAAGAAGTACAGACTCACCCTCAGGCGTTAAGGTTGACGTGCTTAAGCTTAAATAATCTGTGACTTTTCCGGTCGCTAATAGCCTCATACTGAGCAATTGCGCGCTATCAATAAAGGAGATTTTGTTCTCCAGTCCAGTGATAGTTCGGTCGACTTGATCTATTCGAAGCTGAACCTTTGATGTCAAATAGGCATTGGTTGAAAGGAATTGTAAAATTCCTTGCTCAATGATTTCCAATGATTCGGGCTGCGTAGTGGTGACTATAATATCAATTGAATTCTGTTCAAAATTTTTGTCTAAATCCAAGGTTTCTCTGTTTCCAGTAGTGGATTCAAACTGAATTCCTTTTATAGATGATGCCACCTCCAAGTCTATGTTCAGTAATTCGGCTAATAAGGTGTGGTTCTTTTCTTGGCTAGCCAAACTCAACGGATCCAAAATGGAAAGATAGACAGCCGAAGGAGCGACAGCTGAAAAACCAGCCATTACGCTATCATATTTTTTTTGGTTATTTAAGACCAATCCTAGACCGAGCACAATCCCGATAATTACAAATGCTAGAATTACTTTAATCTGACTTAAAAAATATAGAAATACGCTAAGAAATAGATCTATGAGTCGTTGGTTTTCCTCCATTTTAATCTCTGAATTAAGCGCCAAACCTAGTTGAAATTATTGCGACTTAAGAGAAATTCTAGAGCAAAATCGGAAATTCAAAACGGATTAGTCATCTATCTAGGACGGCCTTCCATTCTTCGATTATGTTTGCATTTTTAAGACAGCGCTTTCCATGTTGAATTCAGACCTTCTTAATAGGTATCAAAACGTTACGCTCCTAGCCGCTGCTTTTACGATTCCGTTGCTGCCTACTGCGGCTCCGTTTCCGATTGCCTTATTTACAATATTGTCCATTTTGAACATCGTGAAAACCAAAACCGTTTCACGTTTGAGCCCGCTGTCAATCTCACTTATTCTGTTTTACCTTTTACATATCGTTTGGCTAATCGGTACGGAAAACATGGGGCGTGGCCTTTTTATTATTGAAGTGAAATTAGTCTTACTAGTGGTGCCTCTCGCATTTTTAGGTTACAGCTTTAAAGGAAGGAAAACCTTAGATAGGATTCAAATGGCCTTTGTGATAGGAGCCTTCATTCATGGTTTAATATGCTTAGGGCAAAGTAGTTACAGGTATTATTTACTAAACGAGTCACATCTTGTTTTTTACACTTCTGGTTTTTCATTCATGATGCATCCAAGCTATTTGGCTGTTTATCTGAATTTGGCGATCGGCATATTGTATTTCAATCTATGGCGGGAAGAATTAAACTTAAATTGGATACTAAAGATTCTTTCTGGTGTCACCATTTTATTGCTATCGCTTTTTGTGTTTTTAGCGGCATCCAAGGTTGGTATTCTCATGTGGGCTATGATAGTTCTAATAATGATTTCGTACGCATTTTATAGAGCAAAGAACAAACTCGTCCCTTTTATTGGATTGGGAATTATCGTAGTTTTTTTAGCAATTATTCCTAAAGTAAGTCCGGTAACCTCAGAAAGACTGGGTTTGTTGGTTGATATTATATCTGGAAAGACAATCGCAGATAATAACTCAACCGAAAGCACAGCTGTGCGTGTTTTAGTCTACAAAACTGATTTTGCCTTAATCGCTGAGCATCCTTGGTTGGGTCAAGGAAGTGGCGATTTTCGCGATGCGCTAATTAAAGCATATGAAAACCGCGGATATATGGTTCCGGCCAAAAAGCATTACAATGCGCATAATTTGTTTTTCGAATCGTGGATAGCTCTCGGCATTATCGGTTTTCTTTCATCTGTAAGCATGTTTGTATTTCTCTTTTATCAGGCAATAAAGTCAAAGAATAAAACCTTCATAAGTTTTGGTTTGCTCTTCTTGCTTTTGAGTTTGTTCGAGTGTTCGCTTAGTATTCGATTAGGTATAATGTTCTTTTCGTTTTTTGCGGTTTTGTATGGCCAATATGAACTTTCGGTTAAAATTGACTCTAATTTAGAAACCGACTGAGAGCCACCATGAAAAGTCCAGACTTGTTTTATTTAAAGTCCAAAATTTAGCATGACATTTTCTGTCGTAATACCGTGTCGAAATGAATCAGCCTACATTGAAAATTGCGTTCAATCTGTTGTTGATGCAATCCGTATATCGGGTGAATCTGGAGAAGTGATCGTGGTTGACGGTATGAGCGATGATGGAACTCGATCCATTCTTGCTGAGCTGAACTTTCCTGAATTGGTTTTAGTAGACAACCAGGAAAAGACTACACCACAAGCCTTGAACCTAGGTATTAGAAAGAGTAGTGGACGCATTGTATCCATTTTAGGGGCGCACTCCGTGGTTCAACTCGATTTCATTTCCAAGAACCTGAAAGCCCTATCTGACTTCCCGGAAGCAGCATGTGTTGGAGGAATTATCATTAATGCATATGAGGACAGCATATCGGCATCCATAGGCAAAGCGATGAGCTCGACCTTTGGTGTAGGCAATGCACGATTTAGAACGGGTGGTGAAAAAGGCTATGTTGACACTGTGGCTTTTGGAGCCTATAGGCGTGAAGTGTTCGATCGAATAGGATTGTTCGATGCCACCTTAGTGCGCAATCAAGATGATGAGTTCAATTTCAGGTTGACTGAGGCTGGAATGAAAATTTTATATGACCCTGAAATTGTATCGAATTATTTTGTTCGAGCCTCGTTTACCAAGCTTCAAAAACAATATGAACAATATGGGTATTGGAAGGTATTTGTGAACAAGAAATTCGGAAAAATTACTTCTATAAGACAATTGGCTCCGTTAGGTTTTGTGCTGCTGCTTTTTTCTGTTTTACCTGTTTTATTTTTGTCGCTCTTTGTAGACAACGCAATTGTTACTGCCTTGTTTGTCATGGCTTTATTGCCAATAATACTCTACATGGCGGGTATGTTTTGGTTTGGTTTCAAAACAAAACCATCAAATCTTCATGAGTTTATAAGAGTGATATATGCCTTTTGGAGCCTTCATTTCTATTATGGCTTTGGCTATTTAAAAGGGATTATTGACTTGGTCATATTGTCGAAAATGCCTGGCCAAAAGGCTGAATCGTTAACCCGTTGAGAATAAAGGAGGGTTCATTTAATGGTCGTTTCAAGCCTTACATTTGCTCCCAATTTAGTCCACTTTAGCACCTGAAATTCATATGATTCCTTTTTCACCGCCCCGGATAGATCAGAAAATTATTGACGAAGTCGTTGATACCCTTAAGTCAGGGTGGATAACAACAGGACCTAAAACCAAATTGTTTGAAAGGAAACTAATGGACTATTCTGGAGCGAAAGGTGTTTTCTGTTGTAATGCCAATACAAACGGCATGGAACTTTTCCTACGATATCTAGGTATTGGGCCAGGTGATGAAGTAATTGTTCCAGCTTACACATATTGCGCTACAGCAAACGTTGTGATTCACTTGGGCGCAACTCCTATTATGGTTGATGTGTTGGATGATTTCACCATCGATCCAAAGCAAGTTAAGCAAGCCATTTCAGAGAGGACAAAGGCCATTATGCCCGTTGATATTGGAGGGTTACCGGCAAATTACGAAGCGCTTTGGGATGTTATATTAGCGAGTAAATCGCTTTTCAAACCGAATGGTGATGCTCAGGGTAAATTAGGTAGAATTGCCTTAGTCGCTGATGCAGCTCATAGCATTGGTGCACGAGTTAAGGGGGAGTTACTAGGGCGGCAAGCTGATGCTTTTGTTTATTCTTTCCATGCGGTTAAGAATCTAACTACAGCTGAAGGTGGGGCAGTTTGTTTTTCGCTCCCCGATTCCTTTGATTCCTCAGAAATTTATGCTTGGCTGAATACAAGGTCGCTGCACGGACAAAGTAAAGACGCACTGGCAAAAACCCAGATTGGAGCTTGGGAATACGATGTGGTCGATGCAGGCTGGAAATGCAATATGACTGATTTGCAAGCGGCCATTGGCTTGGTTGAACTTGAGCGATATGAACAAGATACTTTACCGAAGCGGAAATCCATAGCGGATTACTATCAAAACTATTTTCAAATTCAACCCTGGGCCTTAACTCCAATACTCAAAGACCAAGTGCGAGAATCAAGTTATCATTTGTATTTGCTTAGGATAAAAGGAGTGAGCCGAATGCAGCGCGATCAGATTATTGATCGAATTTTCGCAAAAGGAGTTTCTGTCAATGTCCATTATAAACCGCTGCCATTGCTTCAAGCCTACACCAGCCGAGGCTATGAAATAGATGACTATCCGATCACAAAAGGACTATGGGAACAAGAAATTTCATTGCCTATATTTTACGACATGACTGATGGACAAATGAAAACCGTTGTGGATGCCGTAACATCTTCCGTTCTAGAAGTAATAAATTGATAATCCGAATTTTCGATATCGTTTTCGCCTTGATTGGATTGATTGTTTTAGGGCCATTCCTGATCCTTCTTTCCATTTGGATTTCCTTGGATAGTTCCGGTGGTCCTTTTTTTAAGCAAAAACGAGTTGGAAAAAATGGAGTTGAGTTTCAATTATATAAGTTTAGAAGCATGCGACCGCTTTCGGAGTCTGCTGGCCAATTGACAGTTGGTATGAAAGACCCTAGAATCACTAGGGTGGGGGCACTTTTGCGAAAATTTAAATTGGATGAACTGCCTCAACTGATTAATGTCCTTAAGGGTGATATGAGTTTAGTAGGGCCACGACCTGAAGTGCCAAAATATGTAGCGCTCTATTCGGAATCACAGCGAGCCGTATTAAATGTAAGACCGGGAGTTACGGATGAAGCTTCGTTAAAATACTTTGATGAAAACCGCTTACTTGCCCTTAGCGATAATCCTGAAGAAACGTACATCAACGAGGTCATGCCCAATAAGCTCGCGTTGAACATGGCATTTGTAAATGATCCTTCGCTCAGTAAATACTTAATGACAATTTACAGAACCGTTAAAAAAATCATAGAATAGTCACAGATTTTGGAAACAAAAAAGGCCTCTATTGAGGCCTTTTTTGTTTATTATGCTTGTTTTAGAGCTTCAGAACTCTTTCGTTGACGATGGTGTTTTTGGATTCAATAGAAATTAAATACAATCCACTTTCAAGTGAAATAAGGTCAATTTGAACCTTAGGCATGTCGTTTCCGATAATGTGAATTAACGTTTTACCAGTCATATCAATCACATTTACCGTCTTAATTCCCGTCTGGCTAACCACATCAATGATTCCTGACGTTGGATTTGGAAACAAATTGACTTGAGCTAAATCAATCGCTTGAACGCCCAGAGATTGACAAGAATCTACAGGTAAAAAGTTTACAGTTGCTCCGACTTCCGCTGAATCAGAACATCCGTTCTGATTGGTTTTTAGCATATTATAAACCCCAGCCATCGTAGCCATATAGCTATTGCCAGTTGCACCCGTGATCGCATTTCCATTCAAATACCACTGAGAATTTCCTCCAAATGTTCCTTCTATAGTAATCGTGTCGCCTTCGCAGATCGAAGTGTCCATCGGGCTTAGAGCTACAACAGGGGCATTTGACATGTTAACATCTATCAATTCTGATTTGACGTAAGCAGAAGTATCAGAAATCTGTGTAACTAAATGATAGACACCAGATTCGGTGATTTCAATTTCCTGTACGTTAGAATTTGCAATCAAATTGCCATCCAGAAACCAAGCATAGGAATTACTCTCATATAATGCACTCAAATATTCACCTTTACAAATAGTAACAGAAGCAGGGGCATCGATTAGCTTGAATCCTGTAAGATCCATCGCATGAGGGAATACATCATATTCGAATCCTACAGCATCGTACGATGAGGCTATGTCGATCAATCCAATGTGACCACCGTAGGCCACGATGGCCATGGTATCATTTCGATAATAAGCACCATGTACCTCTTCATCTATTACTGAAGTAACGAATGATTCGGCCCAAGTATTCATGTCATAAACGTACATCGTGTCGATATATCCGGAAATGACATAAAGTTGTTGCGTAGATGGATTGAAACCCAACGCCCTCGGTTCGAAAGCTGGAACGCTGGATTGAAAAACCATAGTTGTTGACTGATTCTCTATGTCGATCTCGTAAACAGCGCCTGGTGTTGAACCTCCATTGCCATGAATTCCAAACACTCTTCCGCTGTCTGTTATTTCAACCGAAGCAAAAAGATCGCCTAGATTATATACCATAGTGTTTTCACCAGTTAATGGATTAATCTCATAAATCGCCCTCTCAGCGAGTGATCCAGTATCTAAAAGAGCGTAAAGTTTATACGTTTCTGGATGCATGTAAATAGCCTGACTTGTCGATTGATTCGGATTCATACCATTGGGTAGTACATCCGCAAATTGAGCAATGCCAGTATCATTTTTTGTGAAATACAAGGAAGCTGGGTAAGTTCCTGAAACCAAGATCCTATAGTTCGTTGTGTCTTGAGCCATTGCCCCAAAAGAGGAGATAATACCCAGCATTAGTAGAAGTTTTTTCATATCGTTATTTTTTAATTATGGCACAAATTTACCGACCATTTATTCTGCAAACTTCATTCTAGTGACAAAGTTTTCCTCCGTTCGATGTGTTTGATTTACTTCGCAATCGCATGAAAAGAATTCCGCTATACGTTCAAGTCATTATCGCCTTAATTCTAGGCACCATATACGCGCTGTTGTCGGTTTTGAATGATTGGAATGAATTCACCCTCGATTTTATCGATCCGTTTGGGAAAATATTCATTAATGTATTAAAGTTAATTGCGGTTCCCTTGGTGCTGTTTAGCATCATATCTGGAGTCTCTGCGCTAAAGGATATTCGTAAACTAGGGAAGATTGGACTCAAGACTTTGGCACTATATCTTGGAACTACAATGATAGCTGTGACTGTTGGTTTAGTCGTGGTTAACATAATTGAGCCTGGTGATAAGGTTTCGGATCAAATCCGACTTGAAAACAGAATTGGTTATGAAGTTTGGGCGAAATCGAACGGTGTCGCAACGCCAAACGGTGAATGTTACTCATGTTTAGAAGAAAACGCGGACTTGTTAAAATCGGTTCAGGATAAATCTCAATTGGATGAACCTAATGAATGGGTAAAGGACAAGCTTGGAAAGGCTGAAAATGCGAAGAAAACTAGGCCTATGCAGCCTTTAGTGGATGTTGTGCCTCACAATATTATAAAAGCCATGTTCGACATGGAAATGTTACAAGTCATCTTTTTCGCCATCTTTTTCGGTATCGTTTTGGTCATGTTGCCAGAGGAAAAAGCCAAACCTGTGGCCGATTTTATGGAAGGTTGCAATGAAGTATTTATCAAAATGGTGGATGTGGTCATGAAGGCGATGCCATTCTTTGTTTTTTGTCTTCTGGCAGGTGCTATTGTAAGTGCCGCTGGCGATGACCCTTCGAAACTCGCTGATTTACTTACGTTTTTAGGGTGGTATTCACTTGCTGTTATTATAGGGCTGTTCTTTATGGCCGCTATTTTTTATCCGGGGCTCATTTCACTTTTTGTAAGAAACATGAGTTATGGCTTCTTTCTTAAAGGTATTAGTAGGGCTCAACTAACTGCATTTTCTACCTCTTCGTCCGTTGCAACTTTGCCAGTAACGCTTCAAGTTGTGGAAAACAACCTCGGGGTTTCGAAGCGAACCACAAGTTTTGTCCTGCCTATTGGAGCAACGGTTAATATGGATGGAACAAGTCTCTATCAAGCTGTGGCAGTTGTCGCACTAGCCCAATTCCATATGGTTGATTTAGATATTACGCAACAATTGACCATCGTGTTAACCGCAACTTTGGCATCCATAGGAGCAGCAGCGATTCCTAGTGCGGGCCTCGTACTTATGATTATAGTCCTTGAATCTGTTGGATTGAATCCAGCCTGGATTGCACTAATTTTTCCAGTCGACCGTATCCTTGATATGTGCCGTACGGTAGTTAATGTAACTGGCGATGCAACTGTTTCAACTATTGTTGCGAGTTCTGAAGGAGAACTGAATGTTCCTTTGCACTCGAAAGATTAACAAGTCAAAGTTGCTATAATAAGCCACCTTCGCGCTCCATTAAAGGTTGGATGAAATCCGAACGAATTATACTTTACCTCCTGGCTGCCTCGCAGTTTACGCATATCATGGACTTCATGATCATTATGCCACTTGGCGAAATGCTGATGAAGGAGCTGCACATCGGGTCTCAACAGTTTTCCTTCTTGGTGGCTTCTTATACGTTAATGGCGGGTGTTTCGGGGCTTATAAGTGCATTTTTTATAGATAAGTTTGATCGTAAGACTTATTTCTTGTTCGCTTATGGAGGATTTTCCGTTGGAACTTTTTTCTGTGGATTTGCTGATACCTATCCTGAACTTATAACCGCTAGAATCTTTACAGGTGCTTTTGGCGGAGTCATAAGTAGCACGGTCATATCTATCGTTAGTGACGCAATTGCTGCCGAGCGCAGGGCGTGGGGGTTAGGTATTGTAATGACTGCATTTTCGATGGCTTCTGCTTTTGGATTACCAATAGGGTTGTTTTTCGCTTTTAACTATGGTTGGAACCTTCCCTTTATTGCCATAGGAACGGTGAGTTTGTTGAACGCGGTGGCCGTTTATTTTACACTTCCTCCCGTGGTTTCGCACCTGGATGGTAAGGGAAAAGGATCCAATTCATGGGAATTCATCAAAAAGATACCATCACATACGAATCAATGGATGGCGCTCACATATACCATGCTTCTCATGTTTGGTCATTTTGCAGTTATCCCTTTTATTACACCATATCTCGTTCAAAATGTGGGTTTTGAACGAGATCAAATCACCTTTGTGTACTTAGTTGGAGGCCTGGCAACCATGTTTTCAAATCCTCGTATTGGCAAATGGGCGGATAAGACAAGTCGATATCGAGTGTTCAACATTGTGGCCGTATTATCGATTATTCCGATCTTATTATTGACTAATTTACCCGTTGTTCCTGTTTGGGTTGCCCTCTTGATAACAGGTGCGTTTTTTGTGTTAGCAGGCGGTCGAATGGTGCCCTCGACAGCCATAATTACCTCCGTTATAAAGCCAAAGAATCGAGGCAGTTTCATGAGCTTGAATGCCTCAGTTCAAAATATGACAGCCGGAATTTCAAGCATTGTAGCTGGAATATTAGTGACAATTCCACAAGGAGGAACTCATGTTTTTGGTTTCTGGAAGGTTGGAATTCTTGGCGCTGCTTTTACGTTAATTGCTATTTGGATGATGGGTAAAATTCGCGGATTTGATGTTTCGGAACGGTTGGACGCAGATAAAGAGTAGCAATACAACACTTTAGTTATAAACGCTATTGGAGATTTAGAATTTCCAGAAATGAAGTTTCAGGAATAATTTTCTCAGTCGTATCATGACTTTGTTTATTTTTCAGGTTGTTGTAAATGATAGATTTTGAAAAAACAGTTTTGAATCTATCATTTTAATAGTCAATTGGATATGGAATCATTTAGAATTGTAGGAAGCTCTCATACCTCCGAAATTAATTTCAACGGAGACACAGGTGTACTTGAAATTCGGGGAAGATCAATTCCTGCTAACCCAATCGAGTTTTACCAAAAAGTGTTGAAGTGGATAGAAAGTTACGGTGAATCGCCAAATTCGGAGACTAAAGTTGTGATTGGACTAGAGTATTTTAATACAAGTTCATCAAAAATTCTGATGGATATTTTTCGATCCTTTGAACGAATTCATAATTCTGGAAAAACGAATCTATTGATTGTCTGGCAATACGAGGAAGAAGATGAAGACATGCGTGATGCGGGTCTGGAATTTCAGGAAATAATGAATGTCAACATGGAAATTGAAGAAGTGGCAGGTTGATTCAATAATGAGCTTTTCATTTGTTGTCCTCTATCAAGGATGAAGTCTATAACTAAGAAATCCGAAATAGAGCTTACCATCACTAGGTCGCGTGAAATCTACTTCAAACAGGGAATTTCTCGATGTGTCGATCAAATCAACCAAGAATTATTATCCTGCAAAATCAGGTTTCCACTTTTAGAATATTCCGCAGATCTAATCATCGAGTTTATCGCAGAGTCTGAAATTGTGGCGTTTTGTCAAGAAATCATGCTCAAACAC
>Ga0115566_10002072_pt1 | contig 16742 bp, 14 predicted proteins | sample COGITO_mtgs_1204_3_FD_87173 | JGI IMG/M metagenome (GOLD analysis project Ga0115566, IMG submission 87173) | Pelagic marine microbial communities from North Sea - COGITO_mtgs_120405 | ecosystem: Environmental > Aquatic > Marine > Epipelagic | place: Germany:Helgoland, sampling site Kabeltonne...
GATCAAATCCTGTTGTTGTTCGCTGTGGTGTGCCATATGCAGCGGTGCTGACCAAGGCCTGAGCTTCAATCATCATTGGACGCGCACCCTCCATACTTGCGGCTATGGCCGAACCGCTCAAGCCTTCGTCTCGCTGGCTCATCAAAACTTGAGAAGGATCATGAACTTCAATCAATCCCGAACCTTGCATTTCATAAATACCAAGTTCATTGGTTGATCCAAAACGGTTTTTTGAAGACCGCAATAGTCGATAAAGGTGCTGGCGATCGCCTTCGAATTGAAGTACCACATCTACCATATGTTCCATCACTTTTGGCCCAGCAATGTTGCCTTCTTTGGTAATGTGTCCGATAAGAATGACGGGCGTTCCCGTTTCCTTTGCAAATTGAATTAACTCTCCCGTGCATTCGCGTATTTGGGCAACCGAACCTGGCACAGAGTCGATTTCTGGGCTTTGCATGGTTTGAATCGAATCGATGATGACCAAGCTAGGTTCTACTTCATCCAATCGCTCCATGACACGCTCTAGAGACGTGTCGGTTAGCAGCAAAAGATTGTCATGCAACTTCCCGATTCGCTCAGCGCGCATTTTAATTTGATTGGCGCTTTCCTCGCCCGAAACGTACAACACTTTGTGGGCTGAATAATTCAAACCTAATTGAAGCAGCAAAGTTGACTTTCCGATTCCTGGATCACCTCCAATAAGGGTCACACTTCCGGGAACCAATCCTCCGCCCAATACACGATTCAGTTCTTGGTCTGGAAGCGGTAAGCGCTCCGCATCTTCACTGCTTACTTGGGTTATTGGAACCGGTTTCTTCGCCAATTTATCAACGAAAGTCCTGCGCATTCCACCTTTCTTTTCCTTTAGAATGACCTCCTCGATAAGGGTATTCCATTCGTTGCAACCCGGACATTGCCCCATCCATTTTGGAGCTTGAGTGCCGCAGGTTTGGCATATAAAAGCGGTTTTTGTTTTGGCCATGGATCGAAGGTAAAATTTAGCTCAACATAGCGGCTGCTCGCCTTATGCCCTCTACTAAAATATCGACCTCTTCTTTTGTGTTGTACACAGCAAATGACGCGCGCACCGTTCCGGGAATCCCAAGCCGATCCATCAAGGGCATGGTGCAATGATGTCCCGTTCTTACCGCTATACCAAGCTGATCCAATATGGTTCCTATATCGAAGGGATGAATGTCACCTACCAAAAAAGAAATTACTGAAGCTTTATGCTCCGCTGTGCCTATGATGCGCAGATTTGGTATTTCTAGGAGTTTTTCGGTAGCGTATTGCAGCAATTCATTTTCCCAAGCGCCTATGTTTTCTATTCCAATGGAATCTATGAATTGAATGGCCGCTCCGAATGCGATGGTATCAGCAATATTTGGTGTTCCTGCCTCGAATTTGAACGGAAGGTCATTGAAGGTGGTTTCTTCAAAGCTTACTTTGTCTATCATTTCACCACCACCTTGATATGGCGGCATGTCGTTCAGCCAATACTCTTTTCCATAAAGCACACCGATGCCTGTTGGTCCGTACATTTTATGTGATGAAAAACAGTAGAAATCGGCATCCAATTCCTGCACATCTACCCTCATGTGAGGCACCGATTGAGCGCCATCGATCAAAACAGCAGCAGCAACTTTATGTGCTTTTGTAATGATTTCTTGAATTGGATTAATGGTTCCAAGGGAGTTGCTCACATGGTTAACGGCTACTAGGCGCGTTTTTCCACTCAACAATTGGTCAAACTCGGCCATGATGATTTCACCGGCATCGGTAATTGGAATTACTTTCAATACAGCGCCCCACTCATCGCACAACATTTGCCAAGGCACTATGTTGCTGTGATGTTCCATAGCCGAAATCAAAATTTCGTCCCCTTCTTCAATAAAGGCTTTGCCGAAGGAATTCGCCACTAAGTTTATCGCCTCGGTTGTTCCCCGGGTGAAGATGATTTCCTTCTCATGCGCTGCATTGATGAATTCTCTCGTCAATTTTCGGACGGCTTCAAACTGATCTGTGGCGCGCTGACTGAGGCTATGCACTCCTCGGTGCACATTTGCGTGATCGTTCAGATAGTAGTTTGAAAGGGCATTGACAACCGAAATTGGTTTTTGTGAAGATGCACCATTGTCTAAATAAACCAAGGGTTTCCCATTAATCGATTGGTTGAGTATTGGAAACTGTTTTCTTATTTCCTTGACATCAATACTCATATGAATTTCGATTCGATAAAGGTTTCAACTTCCTTGCGCACGGATTCAATTTTGATTTTCTCGATGACATCCGAAGCGAAGGCCTGAACCAATAATTTATGAGCCGCTTCTTTCCCCAAACCGCGACTTTGGAGGTAGAACATGGCTTCTTCATCCAACTGACCAATCGTGCATCCATGCGAGCATTTAACGTCATCGGCATAAATTTCAAGCTCGGGTTTGGTATTTATCGTAGCGCGATTGCCTAAAAGAATATTCTGATTACTCTGGAAGGCATTGGTTTGTTGGGCAGCTTGATGCACCATTATTTTTCCATTGAAAACTCCTGTTGATCGATCGGCCATAACACCTTTGTAGAGTTCGTTGCTATTGCAATTGGGCTGCCGATGGTCGGCATATGTTTGATTGTCCACGTGCTGGTTTCCGTCCGTGAAGTAGATGCCATACATATTGGTTTCACAGCCCACGTCATTAATGGCCACATGCAGGTTATTGCGCACCAATTGACCTGATTTAGTTATCGTAACCATCGAAAAATTGCTGTGTCTAGCTTGAGAGACGTAAGTAGCATTAATACTTGTGGTTGCGGCTCCTTCATTTTCAATCATATAATAATCAACATGCGCATTCTCATCCACGCAAATTTCCATAACTGAATTTGTAAATGCCTCATGATTTGAATCACCTTCAAATCGATGAACAAACTGAACTTGAGCATTTGGCTCAATGCAAATAAGATTACGTACGTTCGATACTTGATCTTGCCCCTGTGAGATATTAATAATGTTGATGGGTTGATCGATAATTGCGTTCTTTTCAACCTTCAGAAAGGCGCCATCATGAAAATAGCTCGTGTTCAATCCTAGAAAGGCTTGGTCCTTGAAATTCGCCAATCGGCCAAGCTTGGTCAACATATAATCACGGGTTTCGCCTTTCATTTCAGCCATCGACTCCATCGCACAACCCGAAGGAAGCGCTGAACTCAAATCTGGTTGATAGCTCCCATTGATAAACACCAATTGGCATTCATTTTTCACTAGTGAAAAATGAGCTAAAGGAGCAATGTCGTTTCGTTTAAATGTTTTTGCCAAAATGGAAGAAACTCGCGTGTATTTCCATTTTTCATCGCGTGTTGTCGGAAAATCGAGACCATTATGGATCGCAGCTCTAGCATCTCCTTGAATGGGAAAAACGGCCGTGATGTCATCAAACTGTCTTAGAAAATTCGCTTTCGTGTTACTCATGCGGTTGTTGCTTTATTCCTTGATTCTCTTTCGATTAATGTTGAATGGCTTCCTGCTCTTCTTTGATCCAATCGTAGCCCTTCGCTTCAAGTTCAAGCGCTAATTCCTTGCCACCAGATTTCACAATTCGACCTTCAAATAAAACATGCACAAAATCTGGAACGATGTATTCCAACAGGCGCTGATAATGGGTGATCACAATAAAAGATCGATCTGCTCCTCGAAGCTTATTCACCCCATTGGAAACAATTTTCAATGCGTCAATATCAAGTCCTGAGTCGGTCTCGTCCAAAATGCCCAGTTTAGGCTCAAGCATAGCCATTTGAAAGATTTCGTTTCGCTTTTTCTCTCCGCCCGAAAATCCTTCATTCACAGATCGGTTGGCTAAATTCTCTTTCAACTCGACCAAGGCCTGCTTCTCCTTAACCATTGCGATAAAATCTTTGGCCGTAATATCGTCCAGTCCTTGGTGATGACGCTTTGCATTGATGGCGGCTTTCAAAAAATTGATATTACTTACTCCAGGAATTTCAACTGGATATTGAAATGCCAAGAAAAGCCCCTCGCGGCTTCGCACTTCTGGAGCAAGATCCAATAAATCTTTTCCCAAAAAGGTCACCTCGTCTGCTTCTACTTCATAATCTTCCCGGCCAGCTAAAACGGAAGAAAGCGTGCTTTTTCCGCTACCGTTTGGACCCATGATGGCATGTACTTCGCCTGGTCCGATTTCAAGGTTGATTCCTTTTAGAATTTGATTGCCTTCTATCGAGGCTTTTAAGTTTTTGATTTTTAGGAAATCACTCATGATTTATAAATTGATTGTCGATTTTCTTTGATAATAATTCAAGATGATAGGCCGTTTTGTAAAAGCCTAATGTGTCTACGTTAAAAGCTTGGTGCACTTCGTCTAAATGAAGCTCGTCTTTTATTAAAACTTTATCTCCTGGACTCAAATCGTTGGTGTGATTGACTAAGGTTATGTTCTGATCTATTGACGCAAACTTGTGCTTATAGAATACTAACGAACCGTTGAAATGATTATGAATAACAATTAATCCGTTTAAGTCTGTTTTGTCTCGAAACGTATTTCTCAAGTATATCTCCTGAGATTCATAATTCATTTCCTCATTAGTTAAGGCATTGGCTTGCGTGAAATAGAACATATTTGAAATCGGGAAAATGAATACAGCTAGAAACAGCAATTTTCGCAACATATTCTTGTCGACAGCATCCAAAACGCTTTTTAAGCCAAACGCGCTGCTAATTGCCAAAAATGGATAAACGGGGACATCATACCACTCTAATTTTGATCGAGAGAAGCTGATCAAGGCGATATATAAAATACTTAAAACACTAGTATATAGCGCAATCCCACTCCATTCTGATTTCATATAAATCGAGCAAAGAATTCCAATAACACCAAATGGCATCCACCAGAGAAGTCGCTTGTTCATCATATTCATAACATAGTAGCCAACGGAGTTTTCATGCCCGATATCTTCAAAATAGCGGCTTCCAAATAGAGAATAGAAGGAAGAAATGAAGTTTTCAGAATCAATCTCTTTTAAAATAAGATAGGTTCCGGAAATTAACACGAGTATGGCCAGTCCAATATAAAAATGCCTCGATTTTAGTGCAGAAAATAAAGCGCTTTTCTTGACCAAAATACCATAGACAAGGAAGCCTGGAATAAAAAACAAACCAGCAATTGACTTAATCCAAAACGAAACCGCTGCGGCTATGAAGAACATATATAGATAAACGATCCGCTTTGACTCGAAGTAATAATAAACCAATATCGCTTGAACAAAAATGCTTAGGGTCAGCAAGGCATCTGTATCTCCAGCTCTAGAGGCATGAAAACCTATAAACCCGATGCTCGTAAGCAGTATCATCGAAGCCGACAATGCCCAAGCGGTAGAGGTTGTTTTCCTGACAAAAAAATATACGAGCAAACTTGTTATTGCTGAGGCGATGGCAGAAGGTAACCTAATTGCTAATTCATTCACACCGAAAACGTTTATACACAACACTTGGAGCCAATTCATTAAAGGAGGCTTCGATGAAATTGGATCAGGTTGGCCGTCAAAAGAAGTTGTAAAACACGAATTACTTTTCCACATTTCAACCGCATGGACACTATACCAACCTTCATCCCAAAGCCTCATATGCGTATTTCCCAATTTTAGAAAGAGAAACAGGTAAATTGGAATGAGAAGAAGTATCCAACTCCATTGCTTGTATTTTTCAAAAAACAGCATTAATTATCCTACCGATCCTTCAAGAGAAATAGTCAATAATTTTTGGGCTTCAATGGCAAATTCCATCGGTAGTTTATTCAACACTTCCTTGGCATATCCATTTACAATCAGGCTGACGGCTTTTTCTTCATCAATACCTCGTTGAAGGCAATAGAAGATTTGGTCTTCGCCAATTTTTGATGTAGTGGCCTCGTGCTCAACCTTTGCAGAACTATTCTGGGTTTCGATATACGGGAAGGTGTGCGCGCCACATTCATTCCCTAGCAAGAGCGAGTCGCACTGACTAAAATTTCTGGCGTTGTGGGCATTCGGTAAGATTTTCACCAAACCCCTATAGCTATTGTTGCTTTTACCCGCAGATATTCCTTTTGAAATAATGGTGCTCTTGGTGTTTTTTCCAATATGCAACATTTTGGTGCCTGTGTCGGCTTGCTGATAATTATTAGTAACCGCAACCGAATAAAATTCACCCGTTGAATTATCTCCTTTCAAAATGCAACTTGGGTATTTCCATGTAATGGCCGACCCGGTTTCGACTTGCGTCCAACTTATTTTAGCGTTTTTGCCCTCGCAAAGTCCTCGCTTTGTTACAAAATTGTAGATGCCGCCTTTTCCTTCTTCGTTTCCAGGATACCAGTTCTGAACGGTGCTGTATTTAATCTCCGCATCATCCATAGCTATCAACTCCACCACAGCTGCGTGCAATTGATTTTCATCCCGCATTGGCGCTGTGCAGCCCTCCAAATAACTTACATAGCTTCCGCTATCTGCCACGACCAGGGTGCGCTCAAATTGTCCCGTTTGTGCATCGTTAATTCTAAAATACGTACTCAATTCCATCGGACACCTCACTCCTTTTGGAATGTAGCAAAACGAGCCGTCCGTAAATACGGCAGCATTTAAGGCGGCATAGAAATTATCGTTAGTCGGCACTACGCTGCCCATATATTTCTGAATCAATTCAGGATGGTTTTGCACGGCCTCTGAAAACGAACAGAAAATTATTCCAAGTTCTCCGAGTTTCTCTTTGAAGCTTGTTTCAACACTGACGCTATCCACCACTACATCCACAGCAACTCCCGTTAATCTCTTTTGCTCTTCGGTGCTGATTCCAAGCTTGTCATACATAGATTTTAACTCTGGATCGAGTTCATCTAAACTGTTCAACCGCTTCTTGGTTTTTGGAGCTGAGTAGTAATATAGGTCTTGAAAATTGATTGGAGGATAGTGAATATGCGCCCATTTCGGCTCAACCATTTCCTTCCAAGTTTGAAATGCGTTGAGTCGATAATCCAACATCCATTGAGGTTCGTTTTTTTTCGCGGATATCAAGCGAATGATATCCTCATTTAAACCCTTTGGAGCTTTGTCTGACTCAAAATTTGAAACAAATCCAAATTCGTATTTCTTGCTCTTAAGTTCTTCTGCTAATTCCGTTTCAGTATACGCCATTCGTCCGATTTGTAATTAAATTGAAAAGCTCTCTCCGCACCCACAAGTGCGACTCGCATTGGGATTCACAAATTGAAATCCTTTGCCATTTAATCCCCCTGCAAAGTCAAGCTCTGTTCCGATTAGGTATAAAAAGCTCTTCTTGTCGACAACGATCTTCAGCCCTTTATCCTCGAAAACTTTGTCGTCATCTTTTAGTTCTGTATCAAAATCCATCAGATAGCTGAGTCCTGAGCAACCTCCGCCTTTCACCCCAACACGGATGAAAGCATTGTTCAAGTTCTGCTCGCTCATTAGCTTCAATGCTTGATCCTTGGCGCTATCACTAACTTTTATCATGATGTCAAAACAGTTTTGGTTTTTAAAAGTTCAAAGTTATTTAGAAAGAATCTAAATAGACTCAATTATCCGCGAAAATACTGGATTAAAGATGAAAAATCGACCGATCGCCTATAGAACTTCTTGTCCGAATTTTAGTTTCAATCGCTTTCGAATGAAATAGGTAGTCGCATAGAGAAACGGGGTGTCCGCCAGAGCGACCAATGATTTAAAAGCCCATCCGTCAAGAATATAGTGCCCCATTGTTTCCCACGGCAGCTTTCCATAAAAAAGTACGATGACTACTAAGCTCGTATCCACGAGTTGAGAAAGGATGGTTGACATGTTGTTTCTGAGCCATAAATGGCGACCGTTGGTCAATTTTTTCCAAAAATGAAAAAGCCTTACATCAACAAATTGGGCGAATATGTAAGCAGTTGCTGAAGCAAAAATGACCCTTTTTGAGTTGCCAAAAGCCGTCTGAAACAGCTCATCAGATACAGGAGAACCAACGATAGCGGGAAAGGCATTTCCAAGCCAAAGAATGAAAAGTGTGAACCCTAGGGCAAAAAACCCCATAAACACGACTTTATTGGCGCTCTTTCGCCCGTAAATCTCACTTAGAATGTCTGTTATAAGAAATGTGATTGGATAGGGCAAAACGCCAGCCGAAAGGGTGAAAATATAAAACCCCAAATCCACATGAACGAACTTATTTGCAATGAGATTGCAAACGACCAAAGCGGTAATGAACAGGACCGCAAGTAAGAGATAAAGGGTGTCGGCCTTATGACGCAGTGCTCGGTTCATAAAGCAAATGAAGCGTATTTCAATTAAAGTAGAGCCTGCTGCCCAGATGTCTCAATCAAAACAATAGTGAAGCGGTTTTGTTTGCTCTTTATTTGCAACGCAAATGAAAGCAGCAATCATAGGATCCGGGGTAGCGTCACTGGCAATTAGCATCCGTTTAGCCAAACTTGGATATGATGTCCAAGTGTTTGAGGCTAATGAATCGATAGGCGGTAAACTCTATTCATTCCATCAAGACGGCTATCGTTTTGATGGCGGTCCTTCTTTATTCACAATGCCAATGTATGTCACGGAATTGTTGGCGCTAGCTGACCTCAATGAAACGGATGTTTTTGATTACGAAGAATTAGAAGAATCCTGTCGATATTTCTGGCCCGATGGCAGTCAATTGAAAGGCTTCTCTAACCCCGAAAAGTTCGCGCAAGAAGCCGAGCAAGCATTTGGCGTTGACCGAAACACCGTTCTTGCATATTTTGATCACATCAAATCTATTTATGAAAGTAGTGGGAAGATTTTCTTGGAAAAATCACTGCATCAATCAGAAACATGGTTGAGCAAAGATGCTTTGAGCGCTTTGCTTAAAATCCATCGATTCGATCTTTTTAAGTCGATGCACCAGGCAAACTTAAAGCAATTAAAGGAGCCTCATTTGGTGCAATTATTCGATCGTTTCGCCACTTACAACGGCTCGAACCCCTATAAAGCTCCAGGCATCCTCAACGTAATTCCTTGGTTGGAACATGGGTTTGGAACGTTCTTTCCTAAAGGTGGTATGAGGCAAATTCCTATCGCTTTGGAGCAAGCAGCTAAAAAACTTGGCGTTCAGTTTCACACCAATTGTTTGGTAAAAGAGATTTTACACGACAAGAAAGGAGCTAATGGTTTGCTGGTCCAAATGCAGTCGGAAGGCGATCAAACCTTCCAAGCCGATGTAGTCGTTTCTAACAGCGATGTTTATTATACCTATGAAAACTTGCTTCCTAATGTCCCAACCCCAAAACGGATTAAAACTCAGGAACGTTCTGGATCCGCTGTTGTTTTTTACTGGGGAATTGCTAGATCCTTTCCTGAACTTCACCTTCATAACATCTTCTTTTCTAACGATTACAAGAAGGAGTTTGAAACGCTTTTTACTGAAAAACAGCTGCCCGAAGATCCGACTGTATACGTTAATGTTTCCAGTAAACTAGAAAAAAGCGATGCTCCTGAATCATGCGAAAATTGGTTTGTAATGATCAATGCTCCTTCGCATGAAAGCCAAGATTGGAGAAATTCAATTAGCCAGTTAAGGGCGCGAGTCATCAAGATTTTAGGTGATCGTCTTCAAGTTAATCTAGAAAAACTTATCGCTACCGAACGCATTTGGTCTCCACCTGACATTCAGCGAGACACCATGAGTTTCAAGGGCGCTTTATACGGTACAAGTTCGAATAGTCAATTGGCGGCATTCTTAAGGCATCCAAATTTTTCAAATCAGCTTGAACATTTATACTTCTGTGGCGGATCTGTTCATCCTGGAGGCGGGATTCCTTTGGCCCTGCTGTCTGCAAAAATCACTTCAGAAATCATTACAGACCATGAGGCTGAATAGATCTTCAATCTCCATAGTTGTTTTAATCATATTCTACTTTGTAGGTGTCGTTGGCGTTCTGTTTGGTGATGCTAAATCTTTCCTTCTTTTGACTCCGGCAAATCTTCTATTGACGCTTTTCATTCTTCTGATAAACGACAGGAACATCAATACCCATTGGCGCCTTTTTTTAATTACCGCTTTAGGCGGATTGGCAATAGAAATCATTGGAGTAAATACTGCGTTCCCTTTTGGACATTACAGTTACGGAGCAACCCTCGGATGGAAACTTTTCCAGACGCCATTCATCATTGGAGTGAACTGGCTATTGTTGATTTACGCCACCAATTCGATTGCTTCCTACGCGAACCTAACTGCTTTTTCAAAGTCCATGTTAGCTGCTGTGCTTATGGTTTTACTAGACTTTTTAATAGAACCGGTGGCTATCGCGTTTGACTTTTGGACATGGACAGCGAAGGCTGTACCAATCGAAAATTATATCGCTTGGTTTCTCATTTCGTTTGGCATGTCTTTATTCTGGCAGCGGAGCCAATTTGCCTTCAAGCAATCCATTGGTATCACCATCTACCTCTTGCAGGTGCTTTTCTTTGGTTGTATATTTCTTTGGGCATAAAAAAACCTAGCCAATTAAGAACTAGGTTTTTTAGGGTAGGTTAGTAATAATTTATTGAAACAAATTATTGGCTATCCAAACACATACGCTACGACACAAAGTGTAAGGAAAGTGCTAAAATATTGTGTCTATGGACAGAACGTGAAATTTGGTGACGAAATGCAAAAGTTTGTATTTGAGCTGCTTTTATTGGACATTAAACATCAATGCCTCGTTGTCAATTAAATATAACTGCTGATAACAACTAATAGAAAAATGGCGAGTAACACATGTCGGATTAAAACGACTAGTTTATTCATGGCTACTTAGGTTTTGCTGATTCAAAGTCTAATCATTCAGGGCCTCCATTCATTGGCCTTCAATTGATTAGCTGAAAAGTAGAAAAGCAAATAGGTTGAGCGTAGAAATGAGGACGGACGGTCTTAACTATGAGGACGAATTGCTTAGACTATGCCCATTCTGTCCTTTAATTCTCGAATGTGGGATCGAGATACACTGACCGACTCATCACCAATTTGCAACTCGCTGCCACTTAAGCGTTTGATTTTATTCAAATTAACAACCGTATTGCGATGCACTCGATAAAACTGAGAAGTAGGAACCGATTTTATGAACCAATCTAGCGTGTATCGCACTAAAAATCGCTTATCTGCAGTTGAAATCTGAATATAGTTCCCATCGCTTCGGGCGAGAAGAATGTCATCAAACTCCAATTGACACATTTCCCAACCATCCTTAAACTTTAGTGACCCCCTTTGCGTTTCAAGACCCATGAAAGCGAGTTCCGCAGCCGCAACGACATCAGCGCTCTTAAAGGGCTTGGTGATGTATGATCTTGGCTTCATTTCAATGGCCTGGTTGATGATTTTTTTATCCGAATGTGCCGTAATGAAAATAAAGGGAATGAAGTGGGCATCGTTTATTGTTTGAGCAATCTCAAGCCCAACCAATTGTTTGTCCATTTGAATATCTAGAAGTGCTAGCCCAAATTCATGATGCTCCAATGCCTCAAGTGCTGAAGATTTATCGTGTGCCATGCTCACCTCCTTAAAACCATTTGAGCGCAAGATGTCGCTTAAGTGTTCAGCCAAGATCACTTCATCTTCAACGATTAAAATATGTTTATTCATTTAGTGGAAAGGATAGTTTATACAATACTCCATGCTGGGATTCCATTAAAAATTTTCCTTTCAGTTGGCGTCTAAACATGTCGATAAGCCACGTACCAAGTCCGATGTATGATTTTTCAGAATACCCAATCCCATTGTCCTGATAGGTAAACGTAACTGTATTTTCCTCATAACTCGCAATCAAATCGATTGAAACTCTAGGCTCCTTCTCATCATCGAAGGCATACTTTTTCGAATTGGTGACTAATTCCGAGATAATCATCCCGAGATAAATACATCTGGAAATGCTGAATCTCAAGGCTTCAATATTCAAATCGATGCATACAACTTGATCCATAGATGGACCAATGCTATTGATGGAATTGATGATGCTCTTAATATACTCCTTCACATCCACCTTATCCATATCAGACTGATCATATAGTCGCTCATGGACGAGCGCAATGGCTGATATACGCCTCGAAATATCGTTTAGAGCCTCGTCTTGACCTAAGGCATTCTTATCTGTCACTTGCATCTCCACCAGGGTTAAAATAAACTGTAGGTTATTCTTTACTCGATGGTGAACTTCCTGCAAGAGCGCCTCTTTTTGCGCAACAGACTCATTAAGTGATTCATTTTGCTCTTTAATAATCTCTTGCTGCGCAGCAAAGGTCTTAGAGCGAGCTACCAACCTTCTATACACTATAAATAAAACTACTATGATGACAAAGGCACTGACAAGCCCAATTAGAAAAAGAGTGCCCAACGACCTTTCCTTTTCCACTTCTTCATTCACACTTAAATTCTCAAGCTCGGCTGCCACAAGCTTCTTCATGGCAGACTCGTGTTGATATTTTACATGAAGCTCTGATAGCTGCGTGTTAAACAGTTTTTCTAATAGGCTTTGCTCTAGATTTTGACCAGAATCCATTAAGACATTGCCTGATCATATTCACCAAGTTGAAACAGGAGACGGCCTTTTCCCTGTAATGCCAAATAAGAAATAGATGGTATATGGTGCTTGGTACAAATGAAAAGTAGGTCATCGTATAATTTGAGCCCTTCTTCCGGATCGAGATCCCCTTTTATTCGAACGATAGCTAAAAGTGAATTAGCCTCGTAGTGGGGGCGACCTAATTTTCGCCAAATGGATAGCGCTTTTTCCAGGTTTTTTAGGGCCGAATCAATGTCTTTCAATGCATAATAAGCGGCCCCAAGTTCATTGTAGGAGATATCCTGATGCTCTAACAGTCCACTAGCCGTTGAATAAGACAACGACTTCATAGAATAATCGATTGCTCGATCTGGATTCTTTTCATATTCATAAGCAATAGCCGCTAATCGATGCCACGCTCTAGCCATTACCCGAGGACTAAATTGAGCCAGTCCACTATCCAATTTGACGATATATCGCAATTGAAGTATTGCAAGATCATATTGTTCAGTACTGCGATAAAACTCCGCTAGACTTATTTTGGCATCAGCCGATTCATTGATTAACTCCGCCCTATCGAATATTCGAATAGCTTCTTCATAATTCAACGTGGCCCTGTGTAGGTCTTGTCGAATCTTAAACAACTCTGCCTCAATCAATAAATATCGGGCTATTAGCACTGAATCGGTACAATTCGAAATTACAGCTTGAGTTTGCTCGGAAATTTGCTCACCTTTCAAATAATCTGCTTCCCACACACTTTCCTGCAATTCGCATGCGGCTTTTGCGACTATATATTCTGGGCTGCTTGGAGATAGTTGGTTTAAGGCTTCGCAGTCAACGGAAGATTGCGCGAAAATAGAAATCACTTGAATCCACATTACCAATAAAGGAATGCTGGACCGAAGGATATTTCTGACCTTAAATGTTTTTGACATGAACCGAAGTCTGGATGAACTTATGCTTAAACGGTAAATATATCTGGTTCGCAGGCTCCAGCCAAAAAGTAAAATCTGGCAAATAAAAAACGCCCAAATTAAAAAGTCAGGCGTTTAATGTTTGGGTTAGAACTAGTCTTTAATTGAACTATTAATTCCAAACCTTGGGACAATCCAAACAAATTCAATAAATCGCATGATAATCAAATAAGAGGGATAAATCACCTTTTGAAGGTGAGAACAACATCAACCTAAAATATCGAACGAGCCACTCAATCGGCTTGTAATTTTTAGCCTTGGTCAGTGTAGATTGAAAAAGCGTGCTTAAAACCAGCAGGAGATTATCGCATGAGCGCCAAGGACAATTACAACTCAAACCCCTAATTATTCTTCGATTGGGCTGTTTATTGATTAGGCTAACTCATCTCGGCTTCATTGGAAACATTTTTTACTTTTTTTGTTTCCTATTTAAATATCGTTTCTAGCTTTGCGCCCTCAATGAAAATAGTACAAGACGATAAAGGCAACGAAATACTCTTAAAAACCGCACAATTGTTCATGCGGTTTGGTATAAAGAGCATGACCATGGATGACGTTGCGAGGCAGCTTGGTATTTCAAAAAAGACGCTTTATATCTACGTTGCCGATAAAAACGATCTCGTCAAAAAAGTGATGATGGGTATCGTTGAACATGAAAAAATTCAATCCGACAACATTTGTAAAGCACATGAAAACGCTATTGATATCCTTTTCGCGCTGAGCAAGGATGTTAGTCAAAAATTCGGACAGGTTCATCCAAGCATCAACTATGATCTTCAAAAATATCATCCCGAAGCGTGGCAGATTTTCAATGAATTCCAAACCACTTTCATCACGAGCTGTATTCAACAAAACGTTGAGCTGGGGATTAAACAAGGGTTATATCGCGACAATCTTGACCCCTTTTTAATAGCAAAGTTTTATTCGTCAAAGCTTTATATGTGCAGTGATGGTATAACCTTTCAGCAAGATCAATACTCGTTTCAGAAAATATACCTCGAAATGATGCGCTATCACATACGTGGTATCGCAAGCGAAGAAGGGTTAGCCTACCTCAAAGAAAAAGTCAAACAAGAAAACCACCAACTTTAACAATGAATCGCATCAACATACTTTGCACTATTGCGGGTATTGTCCTTGTAGCAAATGCATCTGCTCAGCAGGCTCAAAGCTTCTCTTTAGATGAGGCTGTTTCTTATGCAGTAAAGCATAATTATCAACTGCAACAGGCGACATTTGATCTCGACATTTCAAAACGAAAAGTCAAGGAAACCACAGCAATCGGCTTACCTCAAATCAACGGAGAAGCCTCCTATAATAACTTCATAGATATTCCTACCCAAGTTGCCGAGGCTAGCGCTTTTGATCCAACGGCACCGGCTGGAGTCTTAGTTCCGTTACAATTCGGTTTACCTCATTCTATGTCTGCCGGATTAACCGCCTCCCAGCTCATCTTTGATGGCTCTTATTTTGTTGGCCTAAAGGCAGCTAAGGAATACGTTCGTGCGAGCGAACTTGGACTTGCACAGACCGAGTCAGAAATTAAGAACAGCGTAGCTCAAACGTACATTTCCGTGCTTGCCTCCCAAGAAAATGTATTGGCTCTTATTGAAAACAAAAGCAACATTGAACGCATTTTCAAAGAGACATCAGCCCTATACGAAAGTGGGTTTTTAGAAAAACAAGATGCAGATCAGATGAAGCTGCTTCGATCAAACGTTAACAACCAACTGGACTACGCAAAGCGTCAAGAGGCTAATATCTTGAATCTTCTGAAGTTTCAAATGGGTATTCCAGTTAGCGACAGTATTGGCCTGACCGATAATATTGAAGCGCTAGTTGAGTCTCAATCTGGAGCCAGTCTGTCTCTTTTGGAACAGCCTTTCTCCCCAGACAAACACATTGATTTTCAAACCTTAGAACAAGGTGAAAAACTCACCCTATTGTCCCTGTCAAATGAGCGAGCTCGCTTTTATCCTCAGTTGAGTGCGTTTTTCAATCACAGTCAAAATGCCTATCGAAAAGATTTCGACTTTATGAAAAGTGGTGGAGCTTGGTACCCAACAACTTTATGGGGTGTTCAATTAAAAGTGCCCATTTTCAGCTCACTTCAAGGCAGGCAACGCACCGCTCAGGCTAAATTGGAAGTTGCTAAAATTCAAAGCCAAAAACTGCAGGTAGAACAAAGCTTGAACATGCAGGCCATGAGTGCCAAAAGCAACTACAGCAGCGCTTTAGACCGCTATAATACGGTAAAGGAAGACCTTGAATTGGCAAAGAGCATTAAGGAACGAACACTCATAAAATACAACGAAGGACTTGCCTCAAGCACAGATATTACGGCAACCGAAAACCAGTATTTAACCTCCTTGGGAAATTACATTAACACAACTCTAGAACTACTCAATTCGAGATTGGCTTTGGACAAAGCACTCGGAAATTAATACAGCCATGCAAAAATCAAACGTACCAACCATTAAGTTGAGCGCATTCTGCGCTATTCTAGCCTCTTCGGTGCTCCTCACAGCTTGCGGAGGTGGATCTTCTGAAGATGCAGCTGCTGACGAAGCAAATCAAACTCACGCTGAGCATTCAACGCATATCACTGTATTGCAATTGGAGCCAACGCGATTCGAACACTTTTTTACGGTTCAAGGTGTTGTTGAAACCGACCAGAATGCTCAGCTTTATCCAGAAGCACCAGCTCGAATTGTTTCAATTAACGCCAAAGAAGGCGATAGGGTTAGTCAAGGCCAAGTCCTGATGGTTCTTGATAGTCGAGTGATTGACAATCAAATGGAAGAACTGAAACTTCGACTCGATTTAGCTGAGTTGATCTTTAAAAAGCAAGAAGGGCTTTGGAGTCAGGAAATTGGATCTGAAATTCAATACCTCGAGGCAAAAAACAACTTCGAATCATTGGAGCAAAACTTAGAAACACTAAAAGCTCAAAAGGCCCTTTACACCATAAAAGCTCCCTTTTCTGGCATCTTGGATGAGATCAACCCCAAGGAAGGCGAAATGGCGAATCCAGCAATGCCCGTGGCTCGCTTGATTAATATGGAACGTGTTTATATCAAATCTGATGTGACGGAGCGGTACTTAGCAACGATCAAAGCGGGTGATGCTGTCGTAGTTAATTTCCCAAGCCTAGGAATTGTGAAAAACACCACGATTCAGCGACTTGGCAACTTTATCAATCCTGCAA
>Ga0115566_10002074_pt1 | contig 16737 bp, 21 predicted proteins | sample COGITO_mtgs_1204_3_FD_87173 | JGI IMG/M metagenome (GOLD analysis project Ga0115566, IMG submission 87173) | Pelagic marine microbial communities from North Sea - COGITO_mtgs_120405 | ecosystem: Environmental > Aquatic > Marine > Epipelagic | place: Germany:Helgoland, sampling site Kabeltonne...
ATTAAGTAGCTCTTCAGACATACCATGATCGCCCGAACTGTGTGCTGCCATACCTTGTTCGTGTAGCATCAAAGCAATACTAATTAGTGTTGCATGTTTTGTTTGATCTAACGTTGCAATTTTATCTTCTACTTGTGATGTAAGCATTGGGCATGCTCCAGCAAAAGCCATAGAAGGTAACATTAAAATTATAAATGTAAAAGATAGTAATTTTTTCATAACATTCCTGTTTATTATTAAAAGGAAAAATAGTTTACAACAAAATTTATTTCAATTATTGCAATTGGGTAATACACTTTTTGTTACATTTTGAGATAAGCACTTATAACTCAACTATAAACTCTCTTTTTCAAGAATTGAAATGGCCTGGTTAATCAAAACATTCTCATCTTTATAAGGTTTCGCATCGTCTATTTCATAATACTTATCTCTAGCAATTTTGTTATAGGTTTCTTTGAGTTTACCTATGCCTTTATAGTTAATGTACTTTTGAATGCTAGCAAATGGTTTTTTAACATTAACAAGTTTTCTTTTTTCGAGTTCTAGGGCAAGATAATGCAGCGAGAAGTATGAATATTCATCGAGTAGCTCCCATAATGATTCAAAACTCCCTCTAATATATCCTACTCTTACTAATTCACTGTGAAGTCTAAGGGCAAATTCTTCTCCATAGGGACTATCATTTAAATCTCGGTCATTAATTTCAAGTTTTATTAAGTAGCTATTTTTATAAGCCCAATCACGAAGTTTTCTTGAGATGTAAAAGCCACTTGGACAGGTTAGAAGGTAGTTCTCTTGCAGTAATTTGAATTCCGAAGTCTGAGTAAGACTCCATTCCATATGCCCATGATTATTCTTTGGGTTATATAAGCCTGAATTGATAACTAACTCTAAGCCTTTGCAATCTTGATAATAAATATCATCAATTTCAAATAGCCTTTCATCAAGTTTAAAGTCTTCGAATCCTTCATTTCCAATACAAGAGGGGCTTAATCCAAGAATAACAAAGAGTGCTTCCTCAAGTTTTAATTTAGGTTTTTGTAATCTAGTAAGAGCAAATCTTTCTCTTTCTAACTTTCCTATTCTATGTGCCCATAGTTGATGGTAGTCATTCCATTGCTTCCAAATTGTTAAGTAAGCTTGATCAAGATCATAAGATGCCCAATCATCTTTATTAATTACACATCTGTAAGCTTCCTTTTCAACCCAACCTTTATTGATGTAAATTTCTATCCAATTTTGATAAGAAAGATTATCATCTTTAATTTCACCAAAGGCTCTGCTATCTAATTTATCCTTCCAATAATTAAGTTGTGACTGAACTGTCTTAAGCTCTTCTCTTAAAAAGTCTATGGTCTTGGAAGTAATAACTGCAGATGTATCGAATATCATTTCATTTCTCTAATTTTTTTTGATATTATTAAATAAAGTCAATTATAGTTAAAAATAAATCTCCTTGATGCATCAAACTAAATTTCGACTTTTAAAAACTTTCTAATTAACTTATAATTTACGAGATTTTTAATGAGAAATAATTATGAGTGGCCAAAGAAGATTTCTAAAAGTATGGGCAAGAACGGTAGGGATGCCAATTGGTCTTAATGATGAGGACAAGCCAGAGTTCCTTCCTATAGCCCAGACAGATGTAAAAAAAGCTTTAGTTTTCAGAACATTCTGGATCTTATTACATGTAGTAACATGTTTACTTATTATTGCCGGTAATGGCAGAGTATTGGGTTGGTGGTAGATATTATGAAGAAATATATTAATATATTTGACACAACTATCTGTCTTCGTAATGATGCTTTCCTTTAAGTCTCATTAAATGAAAGACGGAGAGCATGAAGCGAAATTATTTAATGATATGAAGCATATCGTTACATATAAAAATGGTAAGAAGAACGGTAAAGAGACTTATTGGTACCCTTTAGGGCAGAAAGCATCAGAATGTTTTTATGTTGATGATAAACTCGAGGGAGAATTAACAGCTTGGACTGAATTTGGACAGGTGATTCAAGTTGACTCATACAAAAATGATTTACTTCATGGCAAGTGTTCAGTTTGGAATGAAAAAGGGCATCTTGAATCAGAAATGATGATGAAAGAGGGAAGGCCTTTTGGTAAGTATACTTTCTATGAAGATGGGGTTAAAGTAAAAGAGGGTTTTGCTGAATATCCTAAGAATGATTCACCATATAACTTTGATGGTGAAACAGTTAATTAAGTTTTTAGTTTAATAGGTTTAATCATCTAGAAGAAAAGTTGGCATCTTGTAATATATATCAAGTAGATCTCCATCTAATGAATTTTGAGGTTTTATGCAAACAGTTTGAAAAACAGTGGAGTAATTCGCAGATGCTGTTGAATAAAACATTGCTTTTTCTTCATTTTCTTTTTTCCATTGTTCATCTGCAAGATAAATAAAAGTTCCAATAGAATTATAAATTTTTTGACAAGTTTCTTTTGAGTAATTTCCAGTTTCTCTTATCTTCTCTCCATCTATAGTAGCCATTTTATTAATTTCATCAGCCGATATTGAACAAGATATTAATAGCAGAATTGTAAGGAAAATATTTCTCATAAATAAAATTATATTATAAAATTTTAAAACTTAATAACCTCTTCTTCACCATTCATTATTCTTTTTATGTTTGCTCGATGTGTGAAATATATAAATAGATTAATTAGAAAAATGATTAGCGTTGCCTGAAGATTATGACTAGTTATAATAAAATAAAAATAAATTGGCGATAGTAGTGTTGCAGTTAGGGCTGCAATAGATGAAACTTTTATAACCTTTGCTACGATGAGCCAAATAATTGAAAAAGTCAACCCTACAAAAAAATTCAAACCAATTAATCCTCCAAGATAGGTTGCAACTCCCTTACCCCCCTTAAAATTATAGTAAATTGGAAATACATGACCTAGAAAAGAACAAAGAAGAATGACAGTCAGTTCAATTAAGGAAAACTCTAAATAATGCCCTATAACTACTGGCAGAGCTCCTTTTAAGCCATCGAACAAAAGAACAAAGGCAGCTAATTTTCTACCACCAATTCGAAGTACATTTGTTGCACCTGGGTTTTTAGAGCCTTCTGTTCTTGGGTCTGGAAGACTAAAAATTTTACAAATAATAATGGCACTTGAAATCGAGCCAACTAAGTAACTTGCTATTAAAAAATAAAACAAATACTACTCCTTATTTAATTTGCCATATTGTTTTATGACTAATAAACAAATTATATCAATGAAAACAATTTTTTGTAGTGTTCGAACAATTCTCAAAGGTATCATAATACTTTTTTTTAAATAAATTAATTATGGATATTGTTTTTGTTGAGGGCCTCAAGATAGATACTGTTATTGGAATCTATGATTGGGAGAGAAAGATACGCCAAGATATTATTTTAGATATTGAGATGTCATCTGACATTGCTGCAGCTGCTAAAACTGATCATATCGATCAGGCACTTAACTACAAAGATGTTTGTAAGCGTGTTGCAAGTTTCGTAAGAGAGTCTAAATTTGAACTTGTTGAGACTTTAGCAGAAGAAATTTGTCAAATTATTCTTAATGAATTTGATATTAGTTGGGTGAAACTGAAGCTTAATAAAGGTGAGGCAATTACAGGTGCAACAGGGGTGGGTGTTATTATTGAAAGAACTAATCAATAATGAATTTGCTTCATCTTAATATTGGTTCAAATCAAGATAGACGTAAAAATATTCGTCTAGCTATTGATAGTCTTAACTCAAACTTTTCAAATATTACTTTATCCTCTTTATATGAAAGTCCATCAGAGGGTTTTGCAGGAAGTAACTTTTATAATTTAGGTGTTAATGTTGAGTCAGACCATAATATTAATAATGTAGTAGAAATTTTGCGAAAAATAGAAAATACTCTAGGAAGAGATCGATCTATGCCAAAATTTTCTTCAAGAATTATTGATCTCGATCTTGTTTTATATAATGATGTAATTGATGAGATATTAAATGTCCCTCGAAAAGATATATTAAAGTACGCTTTTGTGATGGCTCCTCTTGCAGAATTAAATCCTCAGGATAGTCATCCTCAATTAGGTATTTCATATTCTAAGCTTTGGTCAGAATTCCAATCAACTAAGGATTTTGACTTAAATCAGTATAATATCAACAAACTTTTTGATTAAATGACTTCTAACATGAAAAAAATAACCGCGCTATCGTCTCTAATTATTCTTTCAGCTTTTGTATTTTTTACTAACACTACCCAAGCTGAATTTGTTGCTGGTAAAAATTATACTGTTATAGATAAGCCTGTGGAAACTTCAACTGGAGCGAAGGTCGAAGTCAGGGAGCTCTTTTGGTATTTCTGTCCACATTGTTTTTCTGTTCATCCTCTTCTAGATAATTGGTTGCAAACGATGGATCCTTCTGCGCAGTTAGTACTTCAACCTGCTGTCTTTCCAGGATGGGAGTATGGTGCAAGTTTTTATTATGTTCTTGAGGAGTTAGGTGAGGTTAATCGTCTACATGGTCCTCTATTTGATGCAATCCATGTTCAAAAACTAAATTTCAAAACCCAACAAGATTTTGTTACTTGGCTTACTTTAAATGGCATTGATGAGGGAAGGGCAAATAAGGTCTATGAATCTTTTGCAGTCAAAGTTGCTGTTAATAAAGCAAAAGCTAATACTTATAAATATCGTATTACTGGAGTTCCAGCTTTCATAGTGAATGGAAAATATATAGTCAATGCTACTTCAGCTGGCAGTGAAGAAAAGATCTTTGAAGTATTGGATTATCTAATTCAAAAAGAATCTCAATAATAGTGGAAAGGCTCTCAGCCGATACTGTTTTACTATTTTCAGGATTAGATCCAAGTGGTGCAGCAGGAATTGCTGCTGATATTGAAACAATTAATCAGTTTGGTGTTACATCACTTCCTATAATTACAACACTAACTGCTCAAAATACTCAAAAAGTTTTATCTCTTGAGCCAACAAATAATCTTTTTTTAAATGATCAATTTCGATTAATCGATGATGATATTTACTTTAAAACAGTAAAAATTGGTCTTTTAGGATCTTTATCTCAAATTGAAACAATATCAAGGTTACTTAGTACTAGGAAAGATTTTGTCATTATTCTTGATCCTATTATCATGTCCTCTTCAAATAATGAGCTAAGTTCTAATGATATGATTGACATGATGAAAAAAGTACTGATACCTCTTTGTACCTTAATAACTCCAAACTTAGAGGAGTTAAAGCTTCTTGCACCTGGTCTAGATGAAAAATTAGCTGTAAAAAGTTTAAATTGCCCCTGGACTCTTATAACCACTTCTGATAGCTCTGAAATTGAAATTGAACATCGTTTATATCATTATTCTGACCTTATCAGAAAATTCTCATACAAAAAACTTCCTGGGAAGTACCATGGTTCGGGTTGCACCTTATCTAGTGCAATAAGCGCTTTAATGGCAACTGGTGTAGAAGTTGAGGAAGCATCTAGAAGAGGGCTTGATTACACATACCAAACTCTATTAAATGCAAAAAAGCTTGGTAAAATGCAATATCATCCAAACCGAACCTATCCAGAATAATTATGACGTTTATTGAGCAATGGCTAAGAACTGATATTAGAGATATCAAAGCTTACAATGTGCCTTCTTCAAAAAATATGCTCAAGTTGGATGCAATGGAAAGCCCATTTGGAATTCCTGAGAATCTTCAACCAGATTTTTTAGACTGTCTTAAAAGAGCTCAAGTGAATCGTTATCCTGATGCTAATGCTGAAGAACTAAATACCACTATTAGAAGTCTAATGGATATTCCAAATGACTTAGGAGTTTTGCTCGGTAATGGGTCGGACGAACTAATTCAACTTCTAGCTATGGCATGTAATAGCGGCGATCTAATAATGAGCTTTGAGCCAAGTTTTGTGATGTATGAAATGATTTCGAAGTTTTCTCATCTAAACTATGAAGGAATAAGTCTTAATGAAAATTTTGAAATTGATTTAGATATAGCAGTTAAGTCCATTACAAGTAAAAAGCCAAAGTTGATTTTTATTGCTTATCCTAATAATCCAACTGGAAATTCATTTGACAATGAAGTCATTAAAGAAATTATTAAGTCGACTGACGCTTTAGTGGTCTTGGATGAAGCTTATTATGCCTATTCTGAAAAAAGCTTTATGGATGAGGTTTCTAATTTTTCAAATCTAGTAGTGCTACGTACTATTTCAAAAATAGGATTTGCAGGCCTTAGACTGGGGATATTAGTTGGAAGTCAGGACACCATAGAACAATTAAATAAATTGCGGTTACCATATAATATAAATATTTTGACTCAAGCTAGTGCAAATTTTTTGCTTAAAGAAAAGAAGAATATTCATAATAATGCTAAAACAATTATTGATGAGAGAGGGCGAGTTTTTAAAGAACTTTCACTAATTTCACAGCTTACTGTCTTTCCATCTCAGGCTAACTTCATTTTAGTAAAAGCTGACAATATAAATTCTTTAAATGAATTTTTAAAATCTCATGGAATTCTAGTTAAATCCTTTAAAGATGGATCAAAACTTAAAAACTTTCTTAGAATAACTATTAGTAAATTACAGGAAAATAATACTTTTCTTGATTGTATTAAGGATTACTATGGCAAATCTTGAAGAACTAAAAGATTATTGTGATAACTACCTCAATGTTAACAAATTTAAGGATTATTGTCCAAATGGTTTGCAAGTTGAAGGATCTTCTAAAGTTAATAAAATTGTAAGTGGTGTAAGTGCAAATTTAGAACTTATTGAGAAAGCAATCGAGGAAAAAGCAGATGCTATTTTTGTTCATCATGGAATCTTTTGGGATAATGAATCGAAAACAATAACTGGAGCAAAGCGTAACAAAGTTGCTTTACTTCTCAATCATAATATTAGTCTTTTTGGGTTTCACTTGCCCTTAGATGATCATCCTGAGGTTGGAAATAATATTGAACTTGGAAGACGTTTAGGTATTAAAAATATGACCCCAGTTGATGATAGTTTAATGTGGCAAGGTGAATTAAAAACTAATATAAGTGATTTTTTAAAACTCATTGAAGATAAGTTGAATAGGGCTCCACAAATATATGGAGCTAAAAATCAAGAGATTAGTAAAATTGCATGGTGTACTGGAGGTGCCCAAGGTTTTATTGATGACGCTATTAAACTAAATGTTGATTTGTATTTAAGTGGTGAGGTTTCTGAAAAGACACCAGCAGCTGCAAAAGAAAGCAATATTAATTATATTGCAGCAGGACATCATGCAACAGAGAGGTATGGAATTCAAGCCTTGTGCAGTCATCTTTGTTCCAAATTTAAATTGCAACATAAGTATATTGAGGTAGATAATTCTGTCTAATTTTTTAATTATTTGGTAGTAATATGGAGCGCATAAAATTATCAAATACAATTCATTTAAGTAGAATCATTTATGGAATGTGGCGCTTAGTCAATGATCAAGATATTTCTAAGAAGCATGTCAGTAAGAAAGTTAATCTCTGCCTAGATCAGGGAATTACAACCTTTGATCAAGCTGCAGTATATGGTCTATATTCAGCTGAGTCATTATTTGGAGAGGTTTTGAAATCTACTCCATCATTAAGACATAAAATTGAAATTATCTCTAAATGTGGAATAGTTAACCCCTCTAATAGGTATTCAAATGCGAGAGTAAGTTATTATGATACTTCTAAAGAGCATATTTTTAGTTCAGTTGATGCTTCATTAAGTAATATGGGTACGGACTATTTAGACTTACTTTTAATTCATCGACAAGATCCTTATATGGATCATTTTGAAACTGGAAGAGCTCTTGATGAGCTTGTTTCATTAGGAAAAGTAAAACAAGTTGGTGTTTCAAATTTTAAACCATGGGATTTTTCTTTATTGCAGTCAAACATGAAGAGTAAATTAGTCACTAATCAAATTGAAATGTCTCTAGCAGCAACTGACGCATTTACTAATGGTGATTTAGCTTTTCATCAAGAACAAAATACTTCAATAATGGCTTGGTCACCATTAGGTGGAGGATCTATAATTAAGCATCAAGGTCCACTTGGAAGGGCTTTAGACAAAATAGCGCATAGCCAAAATGTTGATAGAGCGGCAGTTGCAGTTGCCTGGGTATTATCTCATCCTGCTAAAATTCTGCCAATCGTAGGTACAAATAATTTGAATAGAATAGCTATGATATCTGATGCTATAAAGGTAAATATGGATCGTCAATCTTGGTTTGAACTTTATACTGCATCATTTAATACTGATGGAGAATCATGGCGACTTCCATAATTTGTTTAAAATTAATATTGAGGCAATTAAGTATATTTATGAATATTGTCTCTAGACCTTCGTATAATTTACACTTTTTTAGTAATTCTGAATTATGAGTAAAAAATATAACGTTGCCATTATTGGTGCTACAGGAGCTGTTGGTGAAACTTTGATTTCTATATTGGATCAAAGGAATTTTCCTATAGATAATTTATACCCTTTAGCTTCTAAACGCTCAGCAGGTTCGAAGATTTCTTGTTTAGGAAAGTCTTGGGTAGTTGAAGAGCTAGATACTTTTGATTTTTCCAAGGCCCATATTGGATTATTTTCTGCAGGCGGTGATATATCTAAAAAATATGCCCCTATTGCTGCTGAACATGGTTGTATTGTGATTGATAATACATCTCACTTCAGGAGAGATGAAGACATCCCTTTGGTTGTTCCCGAGGTAAATTCACATGCTATAGCTAACTATACTAACAGGAATATAATTGCAAATCCAAATTGTTCAACTATTCAAATGTTAGTTGCTCTTAAGCCTATTTATGATGCAGTAGGAATTTCAAGAATTAATGTTGCAACCTACCAAGCTGTTTCTGGAAGTGGTAAAGAAGCTATTACGGAACTTACTAATCAAACTGCTAACTTATTAAATGGTAAGGATGTTGAGGTAGAGGTTTATACAAAACAGATTGCTTTTAATGCCATACCACATATTGATTCATTCCAAGAGAATGGATATACAAGAGAGGAAATGAAAATGGTTTGGGAGACCCAGAAGATATTTGAGGATGAGAATCTCTTGGTTAATCCTACAGCTGTTAGGATTCCTGTTGTGTATGGTCACTCAGAGGCTGTACATATAGAAACTAAGGAGAAAATTTCTGCAAACGATGCTCGTAATCTTCTTGAAAAAGCTGATGGTGTTATAGTTATGGATGAAAGAATTGATGGAGGTTATGCAACCCCTTTTTCAGAAGCCACTAACAATGATGCTACATATGTCAGTCGAATAAGAGAGGATATAAGTCACGATAAAGGATTAAATTTATGGGTAGTGTCTGACAATATTCGAAAAGGAGCTGCTCTTAATACTATTCAAATAGCTGAAATTCTCATCAGAGACTATATTGCTTAAGATAAAATCAACTGATGATAAATAAACAGCGCAAAACAAATGAAACTGATATTTCAGTCAGCCTAGAGTTATATGGGACTGGTAAAGCTGATATTGAGACAGGGGTCCCCTTTTTAGATCATATGCTAGACCAAATTGCTCGTCATGGATTAATGGACCTTTCTATTAAGTGTGATGGTGATACAGAAATCGATGATCACCATACTGTTGAAGATATAGGTATTACAATCGGACAAGCATTTTTTGAAGCAGTTGGGGATAAAAAAGGCTTAACACGATATGGACATGCATATGTTCCTTTGGATGAGGCATTATCAAGAGTCGTTGTGGATTTATCAGGGCGACCTGGACTCGACTTAGGGGTAAAGTTTACAAGAGACCGTGTTGGAACATTCGATGTGGATCTTATTAGAGAATTTTTTCAGGGTTTTGTAAATCATGCTCTAGTGACCCTGCATATTGATAATATGAAAGGTGTTAATTCTCATCACCAAGCAGAAACAGTATTTAAGGCTTTTGGTAGAGCACTAAGAATGGCTGTTACTCCAGATGAAAGGCAAGTTAATGTAATTCCTTCAACTAAGGGTTCACTCTAGAGAGGGAAGGGTAGACAACATGCAAACAATTGCAATTGTTGATTATGGGATGGGAAATGTACGTTCTGTTCAGAAAGCCTTAGAGTATGTAGCTCCTAATCAGCATTGCATTCTTACAAATAATCCGCAAATAATAAGAGATTCAGATCGTGTCGTGTTTCCTGGTCAGGGCGCTATGGGAGCTTGCATGATTGCCCTTCAATCAAATACATTAATTGAAGAAATTAAGTTTTCAGCTATTTCAAAACCATTTTTAGGAATATGTTTAGGATTACAGTTACTGTTTGATTATAGTGAAGAAAACAATGGCACAAATGGGCTATCAATAGTTCCAGGAAAGGTACTTAAATTTCAAAATAGTGATCTTAAAATACCACATATGGGATGGAATAGAGTTAATCAAGTATTAAATCACCCACTTTGGCATAAAATTGAGAATAATAGCCGATTCTATAGTGTTCATAGCTATTACGTAGATGAAGAAGATTCAAATTGTGTTGTGGGAACTAGTGAGTATGGCCAAACTTTTACATCTGCGATTGCATTTGATAAGCTATTTGCAGTTCAGTTTCATCCAGAAAAATCACAAAGTGATGGATTACAATTACTCAGAAACTTTACCACCTGGAACTAAAACTCAAATATTCAATGCAATAGGTTATTTAAACTAAGTATATATTTCTCATGGTCAAGTTCAGTGTTATTTCTTTGAGAGGTGAAAATCATCTCAGCAATGCACTCCATCATTAGGTGCTCAACTTCATGTGGATCATTATATTTTTTGAGTAACTTTTCATATATTGAACTAATTTCTTGTGGCTGATTGATTGACAATTGATCTTTCAAGGCAAGATGAAGATTAATATGAAGAAAAGGATTTATTTCTCCCTGTTCTGGAAAGTAATCTGAAGAGATATTTTTAATAATCTTGTGATATTCTGGATGAGATTCAATTATTAAGGCTAATTGAGTTTCTAATGGCTCTAGATGTTCTTTATTAAGATGCTTTTGCCAGGCGCTTGCTAAAAATTCTCTTTGTTTCTTTCTATCTTGAGAATACACCGCTAATATTCATTTAATTAAATATTCTTTTCTTCGTATTCACAGAGATCAAGAAGTCTGCAGTCTGGACAATGGGGTGACCTAGCTTTACAAACATACCTTCCATGCAGAATCATGAGATGATGAGCAGGGACTTTAAATTCATCTGGTATAAACTTAATTAATTTCTTTTCAACTTCAAGTACTGTTTTTCCAGAAGCAATAGCAGTTCTATTAGCTACTCTATAGATATGAGTATCTACTGCAATAGTTGGTTGACCAAAAGCCGTATTTAGAACTACATTAGCTGTTTTACGCCCAACTCCTGGAAGTGCTTCTAACTCTTTTCTTGTTTCAGGAACTTTTGAGCTATATTTATCAATTAATATACGGCATGTTTGAATAATATGCTTTGCCTTTGAATTAAATAATCCAATAGATTTAATAGTATTACGAAGTTTATCTTCTCCTAACTCATAGATAGATTCAGGAGTATTTGCAAGAGGAAAAAGGATACTAGTTACTTGATTTACACTTTTATCTGTAGCCTGTGCTGATAGCGTTACAGCAACTAACAACTCAAAAGAAGTTGAATAGTTAAGTTCAGTAGTTGGGTTTGGTATTTGCTTAAGCAATCTTCCAAACATTTCACTTCGAGTTTCGGCGTTCATTTAAACCTTATTTGATCAAACTATGGCCAAATATTATACTTTAATTATGATTATTTATCAATACTAAGGCTTTTAACTCTTAGAGAAAAGTATGCGCATATGCCTCAAGTTCATTCCAAAGATTACTTTTCTCAGGAGATTTTAATTTTAAGTTAGATAAACTTTTTTCAAAGCTTTCTAATGAAAGAAATCCATTTGCACCACTTTGCACTCGTGATTGGACTATTTCAAACCATTCTTCTTGCTCTGATTCAGTAAGTAACTCTGGATAATTCCTTGCCTTAAAATTTAAAAATAATTTTAATAGCTTCCTATCTTCAAAAGTTGGATTGAAATCTCTAATTTCCTCAATTGAAAGGTTTTGAATTTCAGTGCATACTGCCCTATCTTTGTTACTTATGAATCCATCATAAAGAGATTGATCAATATCTTGACTTGGCTTTCTATCTATATTTTTCTTGTATATTAATTGAACTTTCTCTTCAATTTGCTTTTGATTATTTTGAATAAATCTCAAATTACTCATACACTTATCAATATTGAGTTTTAGTTTTTCAATTAATGCAGGTGAAAGCTTGAAACTATCATGGTTTGGACTGCATACGAACATTGGGCTTTTATTAAAAACTAATTCACTAAGCTCTAATTTATCAACTCCCTTTGGTAGGTCAATTTTTTTAGAAAAAACAAGTGTTTTTAATTCATCAACTTCCAATTCTAATAATAGTTCAGGGTCTTGATTAAGATTAAAAACGATTGCACGGTCTGCATAGTCAGGATGATAGCTGATTGCTGTAACCATTTTTGTGAATGCACATTTATAGCCAAAAGATGATGAAGTTAAAAGCATAGGATGAAGAAGACGAGCCTGCTTACTAACTTCTTTTTTTTCATTTAGGCTTAGTGCATAATTATAAAACTTTGGCTGTGTTGTTTTAATAATCTTAGCTATACCTATAGTTGCCCTTACATCAGCCATTGCAGCATGTGCATTCGCATGCTCTATATTATTAGCAGGAGCAAGGTGATCAAGCCTAAAAATAGGCCTATTTTTTTCATTTATAAACCAATTAAGGCTATTCTCTTCCTTATGAGCATAGCAAAATCTAGCTACATTAAGGATATCCCATCTGGTATTTCCATTTTGCCAGTGCCACGCATATGGATCTAGAAAATTTCTAAATAGGGTGTGACGAGTGTATTCATCATCGAAAGCAATAGAATTGTAACCAACAATGCAGGTATCAGGCGTTGTAAACTCTTTATTTATTTTTTTAATAAACTCATGCTCTATGAAGCCTTTTTTTTCACATAATTGAGGAGTTATACCAGTTACCGCACATGCCTCAGGAGCTGGTAATGAGTCATGTGTTGGTTTGCAATAAAACATATGCTCTTCGAGAATATTAAGATCCTCATCAGTTCTAATGCCTGCAAATTGAGCAATTCTTTGAACTTTTGGAGAAAGTCCAAAAGTTTCATAGTCATACCAGTAGAATGTTTTCATAAACTCTCATATTTTTAAACATTATATATGGTTAAAAACTTTTATATAAATTTGAATCTAATACTAACTTCTGACTGTTAAAAATTAGACGTACAGAGATGCTTATGACTTACCAAAAATAAGAAATTTAAAATATAAAAAACTGATTTTTTCTAGATTTGAGAAACCTAAAAAACAGTTTAATAAGTTGCTTTAATTTAAAAACCCAGCGCTGAGGCTGGGTCTTAATAAAATAATTCTAAAACTATTTCGGAACTACGTTAGCCGCTTGCGGGCCTTTAGCACCATCTTCAAGTTCGAATTCTACTTCTTGACCTTCTTCTAATGATTTGTAACCATCACCTTGAATAGCTCTGAAGTGAACAAAAACATCATCTCCACTTTCTTGTTCAATAAAACCAAAACCTTTTTTTGCGTCAAACCATTTGACGCGTCCTGTTGTTGTCGACATGCAGTCTCCTAAAAAAAAATAAAACATGGAAAAGATGCAACTAACCTAAATTACTGTGAAACCGTCCTACTATGAAGCAACAACACAACAACAAATCAGCTGAATTTTAACCAGCAAGCCAATTTTAACCTAAATATATAAGAAAGTAGGTTTATTTAAGGATTACTCTTATCGAGTAAACTTATCTTTTTGGCCTGCTTTTTGAAAACTTCCTATCTTTATTTCGACGAGGCTTGCCAGTCCTTTTTCTTTTGGATGGTTCCCTTTTAAAATGACTTGTTCTCTCTCTATGTGAGGTTGAATTATTTTTTTCAGTTAACTCTTCAATGTTGAGTTTTTTATCAAAGACTCTAGTATTTTTTAGGATTTGAAGAGTTTCTTTTGGCATCTCATCAGGTAAATCTACAGTTGTAAAGTCTTCATAAATTTGTATTGCACCAATAAAAGCACTACTTATTTCAGCTTCATTAGCGATTGCACCTAATACATTTCCTGGTTTGATATTATCTTTATGACCAACAGCAATCCTATAACGACGCATTTGAATTGATGGGTTATCTTTTAAGGGGTCTGCGTTTATGGAAACTGATAATTTGCTTTTATTGCCTTTATCAAGTGAGGCTTGATTTATTTCTTTTTCGTTTAGCAGTAATGGTTCAGTTCCTTGAGCCATTAGAGCTAATGCTGATGCTATTTTAAAAGCATCTATCTCATGCTCTTTTTGGTAAGTAAGAATTAATTCTTCAAAGATAGCAAGTTCTTGGTTATTTAGAGTGTCTGTTATTCTGTTTTTAAAGTTAACAACCCTTTGCTCATTAATAATTTTCGCTGAAGGAAGTTGCATAGGATCAATTGGTTGACGAGTAATTCTTTCAATTGTCTTAAGCATTCTTCTTTCACGTGGCGCAACAAAGAGTATAGCTTTACCTTCTCTACCAGCTCTTCCAGTTCTTCCAATGCGATGAACATACGATTCAGGATCTTGTGGTATGTCATAATTTACAACATGTGATATTCGTTCAACATCTAGTCCTCTTGCTGCAACATCTGTTGCAATAAGGATATCAATTTTTCCATTTTTAAGTTGCTGAATAATTCGTTCTCTTTGCCTTTGAGCAATATCACCATTAATGGCTTCAGCAGTAAAGCCTCGCGCCGATAATTTTTCTGCAAGATCTGCAGTGGCAGTTTTTGTTCTGACAAATATAAGTAAGGCATCAAATTCTTCAACCTCCAAAATTCGAGTAAGGGCGTCTAATTTATTTACACCACTTACAAGCCAGTATCTTTGGCTAATAGTTTGTGCTGTTGCAGTTTTTGTCTTAACTTTAACTATCTTAGGAGTATTTAAAAATTTTTCTGCAACCCTTCTAATTACATCTGGCATTGTTGCAGAAAAAAGAGCAATTTGACGCTCTTTTGGCAGTTTCTCCATTACCCATTTGACATCATCAATAAATCCCATCCTCAACATTTCATCAGCCTCATCAAGTACGAGTGCTTTTAGTGAGTTAAGTTTAAGTGTGCCTCTTTTTAAATGATCCATCACTCGACCAGGTGTACCTACAACTGCATGAACGCCTCTTTTAAGGGGTCTTAATTGAATATCATAAGATTGTCCACCATATATAGGCAAAACGTGAAAGCCTTTGAGATGTCTAGCATAGGTTTGAATGGCCTCGGAAACTTGAATCGCAAGTTCCCTGGTTGGTGCTAAAACTAAAAGTTGAACTTGATTATTACTTATATCAATTCTGTCAATCAATGGCAAAGCAAAAGCAGCAGTTTTACCAGTTCCTGTTTGCGCTTGACCGATGACATCATGGCCATTCAGTAAGTGAGGAATACACTGCTCTTGAATTGCAGAAGGGGATTCATAGCCAACCTCATCGAGTACCTTTAGCAGTTCTTTAGAAAGGCCAAAACTATTAAAATTTGCACTTAATTCCTTTTCGGACATTTTGATGGGGGAGTAAAAAAGGGTGCTATTATACCTTCATTTGACTTTCAACAGACAGATGACCGCATAAGTCCTAAATCAAATCCATACCTATAAATTAACCTCGCCACTTTATTGAGCAGCCCATTGAAGGTATCTGCTCTATAGGCCCTTTTCCAGTATCTGCAACATTCAACATTGCTTCAAATAGATCTCGCCTTGCATCTGATACAGGCTCAATTCTGGATTCATCTAATCGACCTCGGTATTGAAGTTTAAGATCTTTATTGTAGCCAAAAAAATCAGGAGTGCATACTGCTCCATAGGCTTTTGCAATGTCCTGAGTTTGATCTATAAGATATGGGAATGGAAAATTAAGTTCAGAAGATATTTTTTTCATATTTTCAAATGAATCTTCTTTATATGTATCAGCATCATTCGACATAATTGCAACACTATTGACACCTATTGGAATAAGGTCTTTGGTGTCACGAATTATTCTATGAATAATGGAATTAACGTATGGACAGTGATTACAAATAAACATAACAAGCAAACCATTTGGGCCTTTTAAATTTTCAAGGTCGTAATAATTACCATCTACTCCTTTTAAATTGAATGCAATTGCAGGCAAATTAAAATCACACAGAGGGCTTTCAGTTTTGACCATTTTCATCTCCAAACATATAGAACTTCATTAGCTTATATTAAAAATATTAAAAGTATTCTGATCACATTGATCAATTACTTGATCTACAGAAAGTTTTTTTATTCTTGCAATTCTCTCAGCTACTTGAATTAATTCATCAGTATTTTTTCGATCATCAGTCTCAATAACTATAGATTCTATTGGTAAAAATTTAACAATATCATGAAGCTTGTAGGCATGAGGATTGGTCAATGCAGATCCAAAACCAAAAGAAAAGTTTATTTTAAGTAAATTCTCAGCTTGCTGGAGGCTACCAGAGAAGGCATGAATGACTCCACGAGATTTTGAATAGGATTTAAGTAAATCAGTAACATCATCAGTAGCATTAACAGAATGAATGATTAATGGAAGATCAAAACGAGTTGCTAATGCAACTTGTTCATCAAAAAAAAAT
>Ga0115566_10002075_pt1 | contig 16736 bp, 17 predicted proteins | sample COGITO_mtgs_1204_3_FD_87173 | JGI IMG/M metagenome (GOLD analysis project Ga0115566, IMG submission 87173) | Pelagic marine microbial communities from North Sea - COGITO_mtgs_120405 | ecosystem: Environmental > Aquatic > Marine > Epipelagic | place: Germany:Helgoland, sampling site Kabeltonne...
AGGTTACGCCTCCTTTGAGCCATGATTCCCCATTTATCATAAGAGCTAGCTCTCCTACGGTAAGTCCATGAACCAGCGGAATAGGATGCATGCCGATAAAAGAGGTGAACTCTTTTTCCAAAACAGGACCATCTACATAAAATCCATTTGGATTAGGCCTATCTAAAATTAATACTTTTTTACCCAGCTCTGCACATGCTTCCATTATATAGTGCATCGTAGAGATATAGGTGTAAAAACGAACACCAACATCTTGAATATCAAAAACAACCACATCTATATCTTTCAGCATTTCTAAGGTTGGTTTCTTATTAGCTCCATACAAGGAAACTACGGGCAAACCCGTTTTTACATCTAACCCATTTTTGATTATAGCGCCCGCACTGTGATCTCCCCTAAAACCGTGTTCAGGTGCGAATACTTTTTTTACATTAACTCCTAAATTTTTAAGCGTATCCACCAAATGAACTGAGCCAATGGTGCTTGTCTGATTAACTACCATTGCCACCCGTTTACCTTTTAAAAAAGGCAAGTAATCTGCTGTTTTAGCAGCACCTACAACAATGTCTACAATCTCCTCTAGCATGCCGTCTACACCTTCTGTGGTGACAACTCTACCTCGATTTGTTTCTTCCTTCGGAGATCCGGCAGACTCACATGCCATAAAAATGATCATCAAAAAGAAGATTATTACATATTTCTTCATTTAAGTTTATAATCTTGCGGGGTCAAAAGTATGCAAATAGGGTACTATATAGCCAAGAAGTTAAGCTTAAGTAAGCAACAATCGTTCACTAAAACGATCACTGTACTAGCCATAGCAGCAGTATCACTAAGCATATGCGTGGTCATTCTATCATTTGGTATACTCCTTGGTTTTAAAAAAGAAATTCGTGAAAAGGTACGAGGCTATACGGGTGATGTAAGTGTTACTCAATATCAATTAGCTACCGGAAGTGAAAGCAACCTATTTATTGTCAATGAGCAACTATTAGCCACGATAAATAAGGAGCAGTCTATCGCATCTGCCTTCCCATTTATAAATAAAGCAGGCATTTTAAAGTCAGACTCTACGTTGGAAGGTATTATCTTAAAAGGTATTCCTGCAAATTATGATTTCTCATTTTATAAGAAACACCTGAAACGAGGCACTTTACCCCACTATACCGACACGATAGATTCGTATGACATTTTACTTTCAGAGTATACAGCCACTATTATGGGCGTAGACACTGGGGATAGGATAAATCTATATTTTATAGATAATGACAATGTACGCATGCGTAAGCCAAAAATTATCGGGATCTATAATACCGGATTACAAGAGTTTGATAAGCAATTTGGGGTAATGCACTTACGAGCGGTGCAGCGGGTTGTAAATGACACTAGTTACTCTTTAGCAGCTGGTTACGAGATAAAATCTACAGAAGGTGTAGAACCAAAGCGAGTACAAGAAGCATTGATTAATCTATTTAATTATAACTATGCCATAAATACCGCCGAAGATTTATATCCAACCATATTTCAGTGGCTAGAAATCGTGGACACCAATGTGGTAGTCATTATTATTTTAATGTTTGTGGTGGCCATTATCAACATCATTACGGTTCTTTTAATTTTAATAATTGAACGTATTCCTATGATTGGATTACTAAAAGCTATGGGCGCACATTCTGGAAAAATCATGAGTATTTTTAATTGGCAAGGATTATTCATCCTCATAGGTGGCCTCGTTATGGGTAATGCTGTGGCCTTAGGTGCTGCTTATCTTCAAGTGCAATACAAAATTATAAAGCTTTCTGCAGATACGTATTATATGGATGCCGTCCCTTTCACCTTACCCTTAAGTTATTTGATACTGATTAATATTGCTGCACTGTTGGTCTGTTTTGTGTTTACCTATATCCCGGTAAGACTCATCAACAAAATAGAACCTAGCCAAAGTATTAATTTCCGTTAACCGATTCAACTTTTATTAGTTGGATTCGGAACATTAATATAGTCAAAAGGGCAATGTAAGCACCTATTGCCACAGCACGTTCCTCTATTAAGATGATAATCTCTTGTGAAAACAAGATTTCCATCCTCGTTTATGTAGTAATCTTTTATTTCTTCAGCTCGTTTCCGCATTTTCTACAATAGTTGGCAGCATCGTCATTTTCAATAAAATTGCACTTAGTACACAAGATGTTTTTTTTGTCATCCTTAGCCATTTCCACGCTTACTATACCCGTTGGCACTGCAATAATTGCATACCCCAACAGCATAAGTATAGAACTTAAAATTTGTCCCAGCGGGGTAACAGGCACCATATTTCCATAACCCACGGTGGTAATGGTAACAATTGCCCAATTTATACTAATAGGTATATTAGAAAAACCTGCTTCTTCAGGTTCTATGACATACATAACAGTGCCCATCACCAATACAGTCACTAATACTACTCCAAAAAACACCGTTATTTTTGCTCCACTTCGCTTCAGCGCTTTACCCATACCTTGGGCTTCACCCATAAAACTAGTAAGACTTAAAACCTTAAATATTCTCAATAATCGAATGGATCTCAATATTCTAAACAAACCATAAGCAGGTAAAAAGAAGGTAAGATAGGTTGGGATAGTGCTTAATAAATCAACAACACCATAAAAGCTAAACATATACTTCTTGGAACTATCGCTTACATAGAGTCGAGTAGCATATTCTATGGTAAATATGGCCGTAAAAAAGTACTCTGCATATTGAAAGAAGAGCAGATATTTTTCATGCAATGAACTTACACTATCTAAGATAAGTAAAATAACGCTAAATAAAATAGCCCAAAGTAGACCAATATCAAATCTTCGACCTTCTACTGTGTCAGCTCCAAAAATAATATGCTGCCACTTTTCTTTGGCATTCTTATAATCTAGATTTTTAACCGATGGATATTGCGCCATATTAAGTAGCAAAGATAGTAACAGTATTCACCCGGTTATCAAGAACTACTACTTTTAACAAGAAGACTATAATCATAGAATTCCGGATAATCACTTTATTTTATCACGCTTCAAAACAAATGTTTTTCGATGACAATCTTGATACCCCAATTTATCAATAGCCTCAATATGCTGCGTGGTTCCATATCCTTTGTGCTGCTCAAATCCAAATTCAGGATGAATTAAAGCAAGCTCTTTCATATAGACATCACGATGGGTTTTAGCCAAAATGCTGGCCGCGGCAATACTTTTATAAATCCCATCTCCCTTCACAACAGTGGTATGCGGAATAAAATTTAAGGGTTCAAAACGGTTACCATCTATAAGCAAATGCTCCGGATGCATTGATAACATCTCAATCGCTCTATGCATTGCTAAAATACTACAGTTCAATATATTGTATTTCTCTATCTCCCTTTCGGTACAGCTCGCTACCGCCCATGCCAACGCTTTGCTTTCTATCTGTTTACGGAGTTTATCTCTAGTGGCTTCGTTTAGTTTTTTGCTATCATCTAGCAATGGCAGACGTACGCCAACAGGCAAAATAACCGCTGCAGCATATACAGGACCTGCCAAGCAGCCTCGGCCAGCTTCATCGCAACCCGCTTCTATCAGTCCTTTGTGCATATAGCTTTTGAGCATCGAGCAAAAATAGTATAAGTTTGCAACCTGAAATGTTGGAGTACAGAGATACTATTTATAATAACTATTTTACGAATCAAGTAAATAAGCAAGCACGAGACTATGCCGGTATGCTAGCCGAGCAAGCATCACATAACGGAGCCGAATTATTAGCTCTCTTACCCCAAGACAAATCGGCTAAAATAGTGGATTTAGGTTGTGGGTTTGGCACTTTTGTAAAACCTGCAATGGATGCGGGATACACACATGTATCAGGTTATGACATCAGTGAAGAACAAGTAGCCGTTGCCCATATGTTAGGCATGACCAATGTGCACCATAGTAGCATAGACTCTTATTTTGCCAAGGGCGAAAAAGTAGATGTAATTGTAGGTTTAGACATTATTGAACATTTTACTAAAAACGAATTAATAGATTTCTTGTTAAACGTAAAAAAGGGTTTAAATCCGGGTGGAAAAGCCATTTTTAGAACTCCAAATATGGATGCTCCTCAAACCAGTGTTTATGCTTATGGAGATATTAGCCATGAGGTTTTTCTGAATAAAAGTTCTGCTCTTCAAATAACCAGTGCCGTAGGTTTTGAAAAGGTAGAAGTTTTTGGTGGACTTGTTAGAAATACCAATCCACTTAAAGAAGTCATCCGAAGCATAGGCTGGTGGAAATACAAAACATTAAAAAAAACGGTACTTTTTTGTACCGCCAGAACATGGCATAATGTGGTTTTTGAGCCTAATCTGATTATCGTAGCGGAGCTTTAGAATACGCCAATCCCGCTTTTTCAAGCTATTTTTAAACTATAGATTAAGTATTCCACTCAATCTCTAAGTTAAATCGACTCTCAAAATCAGCTAACAATGGGAATTCCTTTGCCATATCATCAAATTGCTGTTTTGGTGTGAAAAGTTTATATTCATTGACCTCTACGGCATTTACTGTACACGTAAGATTATCCAATAAATACCCTTTTTCAGCAAAAAGAGCCTTAACCTTCCGTGATTCTTCTTTGATTTCTTCTGCTACCATCTTAGAACCTACGGTAAAGAGAATATTGTTTTGTAAGACTTCTATTAGCGGGTCTGCAAAGAATGACGCTAAACTAGCCCGCTTACCTGAAATGAGCTTTTGAGCATATTCTTTTAAAATATCTTTACTCGATTCTAGGGTTATATCTGCTAGGGTGAGAGAAGTATCAACCTTTTTTTTTTCTATTTTCTCTACAACCTTCTCGCGAGATCTTTGCATTACGGCTCTCAACCCGCCTATTTTAACACTGGCTACAGGCTCGTCTTCTTCCGATTTTCCACTTTCATCAACCTTAACTTGCGGAGCATCTACCGTTGCAAAAAGATGTTCGTAAAACCCAGTATTGACTAAGACTTCTAACCTAGGCTTTTTTTTTTAGTTACGTCTATGGCGTGTTGTAATGATGCCAATTTTATCAAGCATAACTCTACATGCAGTCTGGTATTCCTGCTCGTTTTATAATTCATATCGGTCTCACCCAATATGTTTATCGCATTGATAATAAATGACGGCGTAACGGCTAAAGCTTGCTTGTGATATCTACCTGCTATTTCTTTTGATTTTTCCAGTAGTTGCTGGCTATTGGCATTTTGAGCAACCAATAAATCCCTAAAATGATTAGCTAATCCATTGATAAACAATTGACCATCAAAACCATTGCGCTGTATTTCGTCATAGTTAACCAACACAGAACTTATATCGCCTTCAAGGAAGCCATCTACCATCTTAAAATAGTAGTCGTAATCTAAAATATTTAAATTCTCAATAACATCAGCATACGTTATCTTTCCATCTTTGCCAAAACTAGCCATTTGATCAAAAATAGATAGGGCATCACGCATAGCGCCATCTGCCTTTTGTGCTATTAGATGTAATGCATCCTCTTCTGCCTCTATATGCTCATCTTTTGCAATTCCTTGCAGGTGACTTACTATTTCAGGTATTTGAATTCTATCAAAGTTAAAAACCTGACAACGAGACAAGATGGTTGGAAGTATTTTATGCTTTTCTGTAGTTGCTAAAATAAAAATAGCATACTTAGGAGGTTCTTCTAATGTTTTCAGGAAAGCATTAAATGCTTGCTGTGACAACATATGAACCTCATCAATAATGTATACCTTATAAACGCCCGTTTGCGGCGGTATACGAACTTGCTCATTGAGCGCTCGTATATCATCAACAGAATTATGAGATGCAGCGTCTAATTCAAAAATGTTAAAGGAAAAATCATACCCATCTGGAACCGTCCCCTTATTTATCTCCTTTGCCAAGATACGGGCACAAGTAGTTTTACCGACTCCTCTAGGACCACAAAAGAGAAAGGCTTGAGCCAAACGATCATTGGTAATTTCATTAATAAGTGTTTCGGTAATATGCTGTTGCCCAACAACCGTATCAAAGGTTTCAGGTCTATATTTTCGTGCACTTACTACGTAACTTCCCATGAGAGTGCAAAGTATATTTAGTATAAGGTGATAAACAAGAAGTGTTGAAAATTTAGTCAATAAATAAACTTCATTCTTGCTTTTAGCTTAATATGGATACTTGCAAATTTCCTTCAAAGCCTCTACTGAATGATTTATCAAGTCAAGCAAAGTCCTTCCTATATCTGTATTTCACAATTAAATAAAGCTTAAAATAAGCAAGTAAAAAAGCGACTGAAATTTTAACCTATACATAGTTGTGTATTTATATTTTAAAATATTACTTTTGCAGCCCTAAAAATTATTTTTAAACACAATAACAATGGAAAAAACACATTACGAGTCTGTGGTTGTTTTAACACCCGTGCTTAGCGAAAAGATGTTGCAAGATGCAGTATCCTCTTTCGAAAAGCTGATCACAGAAAACGGTGGAGAGCTCATCCACAAAGAAAATTGGGGCCTAACTAAAATGGCTTATCCAATTCAGAAAAAAACAACAGGTTTCTATCAAATTTTCGAATTTGCAGCTGAAGCAGATGCACAAATCGTTGACAAGCTTGAATTAGCTTACAGACGTGACGAGCAAGTTTTAAGATACTTATGTATCAAACTTGACAAGCACGCTATCAAGTACAATGAGAGAAGAAGAAACGGAGAATTCAAAAAAGCTAAAATTGTAGATACTACAAATGCTGCACCAGTAGTAGAAGCTAAAGTAACACCAGTAACTAGTGAAGAGGAGGAATAAATCATGGCTAAGAGACAAAAATACACTAGAGTTCCTATAATACGTCCTAAGAAGTATTGCAGATTCAAGAAAAGTGGAATCAAGTATATAGACTACAAGAATCCAGATTTCTTGATGGCATTTATTAATGAGCAAGGCAAGTTATTACCAAGACGTATTACGGGCACTTCGCTTAAATTTCAACGAAAAGTGGCTGTAGCTGTTAAGAGATGTAGACATATTGCTTTACTTCCTTACGTAGCAGACCAAATGAAATAAGTTTAACCAAATTAAATTTTAACGCAATGAAAGTTATATTAAAAGATTTCGTAAAAGGATTTGGTGAGAAAAATGATATCGTTGAAGTGAAAAACGGCTTCGGTAGAAATTACCTTATTCCTCAAGGATTAGCAACTATTGCTACTCCATCTGCCATCAAAATGGCAGAAGAAAACGTGAGACAAGCAGCTCACAAGCAAACAAAAATCAAAGAAGATGCTCAAGCACTTGCAGAAAAGTTAACAGGAATGAAAGTTACTGTTCCAACTAAAGCAGGTTCTAATGGCAAAATATTTGGTTCAGTTACAGCTATGCAATTAGCTCAAAGTCTTGTAGACAGAGGGTTTGATATTGATAAAAGAAAAATAACTACTCCTGAGATTAAAAACATAGGAGAATACAAAGCATCTATTCAACTACACAAAGAAATTTCTGTAGAAATAGATGTAGACGTAGTTCAAGAGTAATAATTACTATTCTTTCGAATAAATGTAAAAATCCCGACTTTAGAGTCGGGATTTTTTTTGCCAAAAAAATGAGCAGATATCTACTCGTGCCTTAAAGCTTCTATTGGGTTAATACGTGACGCCTTGTATGCTGGCCATATTCCCGCACCTAAACCTACTACCGTGCATACAACCAAGGCCAAACCAATCCAATTCCAAGGTATAATAAAGCTACCTCCTATCATACTACTAATGAGGTTACCCATCGTAATTCCTAATATAACACCACCTAGGCCACCTATTTGGCATATTACAATGGCTTCAATTACAAATTGGTTTAAAACCGTTTTACTTCTTGCACCTATCGCTTTACGAGTACCAATTTCTTTGGTTCGCTCCGTTACCGAGACCAACATGATATTCATTAAGGCTATTGCCGCTCCCATTAGCGTGATAGCCGCTATATACACAGCACCCAATAAAATAACGTTTAAGTTCTCCATCAAAGAAGCAGCAATACTATCCGACTTTACGATACTGAAATTTATTTCCTCTTTTACCTTTAGCCTCCGTATTTGTCTAAATAGGTTCTCCGAATAACCCGACATAGCGTCTAAATTAGCTATACTCGGAACACTAACCCCTATATTATAACTCAAATTGTCTTTCGGAAATTTATCCCTAGCCAACGTTACAGGCATTAGGATAATTCTATCTCCTCCAAAATCAAACGCCCCCCCTTTACTGGCAAAAAGACCAACTACTCGAAGCTTAACACCACCTACCTTAATGTCCTTATTAATACAATTTTCTGCACCAAATAGCGATTCTTTAATCTCTTGACCAATCATCACTACATTAACATTTCGCTCAACATCTGCCATTGTTAAATTTCTACCTTCGGCTAAGTCGTAACCCGCTACGGCAAGATAAGATTCATCGGCACCAATTATATTAGAATTAGGATTCGTCTTTTTATTTCCATTTTTGGCTATCGCTGTCCAAGAATTGGAAGAATTTACCGAAACCTCGGCATCCTCTGCAAATCTATTTTTAAATTCTTCGGCTTCCTTATAGGTTATATTCTCGAAGAATGTTCGTTTGTTTTTTCTGCTCAACGAAAAACCCGAGGATCTATTCTGGATGTTAAATGAGTTTGACCCCATAAAACTAAAGTTTTTTACCAAGCTACTCTCTATTCCATCTATCGCTGTAAGAATACCAACCAATGCCATAATACCAAAAGAGATAATGAGACACGTAATTATCGTTCTCGTAATATTACCCTTGATACTGGTAAATGCTTCTTTAAAATTTTGGTAGATGGTCATTTTATACCTTCAAAGTAAGTACTAAAGTAGATACGCGGTGGAAGCATCTATTAAATGAAGTAATTTTTCGATTTTATAAATAAATAAAGAACCATTAGCTTTAATTTCGTTCTATAGATATGATACTATCCATCGAAATAGCGCAAGCCAAATGAAACAGGACCTGTACTATGCAAAAAATAGTACACAAACTAATTGCAGAACGTGTTCATTCGATACAAAAAGAAATTGAATTATTAAAAAAAGAAATTGAAATTGATTTATAAAATATTCTTCATAATACTGTTTTTATATAGTTGTAAGACAAGAATAACGTTTGTAGCTCAGCCTACTAGTAACATTCAATTAAACATAAACGATAAGACAGATAAACAAATTGAAGACTTAATAAGCCCTTATACACTTGGAATGGCTGCAGCCATGAATGTGATTATAGGACACAGCCCGGCATTCGTAGAAAAGAAAAAACCAAGTAGCGCATTAGGTAATTTTATGGCAGATGCCGTCATGGAAAGCGCAATAAAGGTATATCCTCTTTCCACTATTTGTATACTAAACTATGGGGGAATTCGCAGCACCTTGGATTCAGGTGAGATAACTGTGGGTGATATATTCCAAATAATGCCATTTGAAAATGAAATTGCAATCTTAAAATTAAACACCACTTACATAGATTCCCTTCAAAATTTTATTAGGATAAAAGGTGGTGAGCCTATATCCGATAATATAAATTCACTAAAACAAATTGCGTTAAGCGGTCAAGACTATTTTTATTTAGTCACTACAGATTACATGGCAAACGGAGGCGATAATTATAGTTTTCTTACCCGAGCTTCTGAAAGAATAAATACCAACATTAAAATAAGAGATGCTTTAATAGAATATGTAAAAATACATCAGCATATCACTTTCGATACCAAAATCAGGGAACTATGAATCGCAAAGAATTCATATATAAAGCAGCAGTAATTACTGCAGGTGTAACAATGGCTCCGAAAGAGATGTTTGGGAGTAATCATGAGCGGTTAGTTATTTTACACACAAACGACTGGCACAGCCACATAGAACCGTTTCCAGATACCGACAAAAAATATCCCGGATTAGGAGGCGCAGCAAAAAGGGCCGCTATGATTAATAAAATTCGGGCTAAACATAAAAACGTACTTCTACTAGACAGTGGTGATATTTTTCAAGGCACACCTTACTTTAACTATTACGGCGGCGAGTTAGAGTTCAAATTAATGAGTGAGATGGGCTACGATTATGCAACATTAGGCAATCACGATTTTGACGCAGGTATAGAAGGATTAGTTAAACAATTACCACATGCAAGTTTTAACTTCTTATGTGCTAATTACGATTTCAGCAACACCCTATTAGACGGTAAGGTAAATCCATATGCCATTTGTCATAAGGGGGAATTTAAAATTGGGGTATTTGGGATAGGAATTGAATTAGATGGCTTAGTACCAAAAAAACTATTTGGAGAAATTAAATACCAAGATCCTGTTGAATGTGCTAATAAAACTGCAGCATTATTGAAAAAAAAAGGATGCAACTTGATAATTTGCTTATCACATTTAGGCTATCAGTATGAAGATAACAAGGTGAGCGATACTATTTTAGCTAAAATGTCTAAAAATATAGACTTGATTTTAGGCGGACATACCCATACATTTTTGAGTTATCCACAAGGCATTTTTAATCAATATGGAAAAGAAATATTTATTAATCAAACCGGATGGGCAGGTGTAAACTTGGGACGTATTGATTATGAGGTTAATAACTCAAAAAGCGCACAAATACTAGGGTTTAACTACTCAAATATTTTATAAAATCAATACTATTTTTATTTTTTTAGAAACTTTTTTTACCGCAACTTGCACGTCTATTACGGTAGAAAACCACTTCGAGATTATATTTTATTAACCTAACTTTTTAACAACCAAAAACTTACATGAGCGAACAACACGAAACGGTGTGGAAAAATTGTCTTCAAACTATAAAAGATAATGTTAACCCACAAAGTTTTAAAACGTGGTTTACCCCTATCAAACCTCTAAAAATTGAAGATAAGGTTCTAACGATACAAGTTCCGAGTCAATTTTTTTATGAATGGTTAGAGGAACACTATGTTGCTCTACTCAAAAAAACCTTGGAAAAGGAATTAGGAGCTGGTTCAAAACTAGAATACAATGTAATTGTACAAAATAGCAGCGGTAGTGCAAGACCATATACGGTAAATATGCCCACTCGTAATGTTACTCACAATAACAAGAATGAAATGGGAATGCCCATTAACCTATCCAATAATATTCATAATCCATTTATTATACCTGGTCTTAAAAAGTTAAATGTAGATTCTCAGCTTAACTCTAATTATACTTTTGACAATTTCGTGGAAGGTGAATGCAATAGACTAGCGCGATCAGCTGGATATGCAGTGGCCAATAAGCCCGGAGGAACAGCTTTTAATCCATTGATGATATTCGGTGGAGTAGGTTTAGGGAAAACACATTTAGTGCATGCCATTGGAAATCGTATAAAAGAAATATCTAGCAATAAATCAGTCCTATATGTCTCTTCAGAAAGATTTATAAATCAATATGTAGATAGTGCTAAAAATGGAAACTACAATGATTTCTTGCATTTCTATCAGATGATAGATGTTCTAATAGTAGACGATGTTCAGTTCTTTGCTAAAAAAGAAAAAACACAAGAAATATTTTTTCAAATATTCAACTACCTGCACCAAAACGGAAAGCAATTAATCTTAACTTCTGACCGTGCTCCAAAAGATCTAAAAGATGTGGACGAAAGACTATTATCTAGATTCAAATGGGGACTTTCTGCAGACTTGCAAAATCCAGACTTTGAAACACGCATCTCTATCTTAGAACAAAAAATGTATCAAGATGGCATTAAGTTTCTGCCAGAGGTAATAGAATACGTTGCAAATAAAGTAGATAGCAATATTCGCGAATTAGAAGGCGCATTAATCTCACTGATTGCACAAGCTTCTCTTAATCGAAAAGAAATCGACTTAGAGATGACTAAAAAAATGATGAAAAACTTTGTTAAGAATTCATCTCGCGAAATATCAATCGAGTTTATTCAAAAACTTGTTTCTGACTACTTTGGTGTCAGCGTAGATCTTATGAAATCTAAAACACGTAAGAGAGAAATCGTACAAGCAAGACAAATATCGATGTTCTTTGCTAAGCAACTTACACAAGCTAGTCTTAAAAACATAGGAATGTATTTTGGAGGCAGAGATCACTCTACTGTAATACATGCATGCCAAACTGTAAACGATCTTATAGATACAGATAAAAAGTTTAAATCTGACGTAGATGAGCTAACCAAAAGAATAAAGATAAATACGTATTAACCAACTATTCTAAAATAGTTTTAAAGCCTTAATTAAACATAATTAAGGCTTTATTTTTTTGGTAATTTTCAAGTAACACTTGCAAAGGGATTATTCACTACCTTTGCACCCATTTTAGATACAGCAATTTATGCAAAAAATTAGAAACGTAGCCATAATAGCTCACGTTGACCACGGTAAAACTACCCTAGTAGACAAAATTCTTCAAGCATGTGAGTTTTTTAAAGATCACGAGAAACCTGGAGAATTAGTAATGGATAATAATGACATTGAAAAAGAACGTGGTATTACTATTCTCTCTAAAAATGTTTCAGTTCAATACAAAGGCACTAAGATAAATATTATCGACACCCCAGGTCACAGTGATTTTGGTGGTGAAGTAGAACGTGTAATGAATATGGCCGACGGAGTACTACTTTTAGTAGATGCCTTTGAAGGCCCAATGCCACAAACACGTTTTGTATTGCAAAAGGCACTAGAAGCTGGGTTAAAACCTGTTGTAGTGGTAAATAAAGTAGATAAAGAAAATTGCACCCCAGAGGAGGTGCATGAAAAAGTATTTGACCTCATGTTTGCCTTAGATGCAAACGAAGATCAACTCGACTTTGCTACCGTTTATGGATCAGCAAAAAATGGCTGGATGAGCAACGATTGGAGAGAACCTACCGACAATATGTTTGCAGCATTAGATGCTATATTAGCGCACGTTCCTGCACCCATACAAGAAGAAGGTAACGTACAAATGATGATTACTTCTTTAGATTTTAGTAAGTATACAGGCCGTATAGCCATTGGCAAACTAAAAAGAGGAGAATTAGTTGTTAATCAAAACGTTTCTCTAGTGAAAAGAGACGGGAGCGTTTCTAAAACCAAAGTAAAAGAACTTTTCTTATATGATGGTCTTGCAAAAGTTAAAGTAGAAAAAGTTGCTGCTGGCGATATTTGTGCTGTTACAGGTCTTGAAGGTTTTGAAATAGGCGACACTATCTCTGACCCAGAAAATCCTGAAGCACTTCCTTCCATCAGCATAGATGAGCCTACCATAAGCATGTTGTTTACTATTAACGATTCCCCTTTCTTTGGTAAAGAAGGAAAATATGTTACGAGTAGACATATTAAAGATAGACTAGAACAAGAGCTAGAAAGGAATCTTGCTATGAAACTGCAAGAAACATCTACGGCAGATTCATTCTTAGTATACGGCAGAGGGGTATTGCATTTAGCTGTACTTATTGAAACTATGCGTAGAGAAGGCTATGAATTACAAATTGGTCAACCACGTGTTATTATCAAAGAAATTGATGGAGTAAAATGCGAACCTATTGAAGAACTTACCATCGATGTTCCAGAACATCATAGTGGTAAAGTCATAGAATTCGTTTCCTTGAGAAAAGGAAACATGCTTACGATGGAACCAAAAGGTGATATAATGCATCTTGAGTTTGAAATACCATCACGTGGAATCATTGGATTAAGAAACACGCTACTTACTTCTACACAAGGAGAAGCAATTATATCACACCGTTTCAAAGAGTTTCAAGCACATAAAGGAGATATACCTCAACGTATAAATGGATCTTTGATCAGTATGGAAAATGGCGGTGCTATCCCTTATTCGCTTAACAACTTACAAGATAGAGGTAAGTTCTTTGTATCTCCTAATCAGGCGATTTATGAAGGTCAAGTGGTAGGTGAACATTCACGTCCTGGAGATGTAGTAGTTAATCTAACTAAAGCCAAAAAACAAAGTAACGTTCGTAGTAGTGGCGCAGATGAGAAAATTAAACTTATTCCACCACAACTTTTTACGCTAGAAGAAGCACTAGAGTATATTCAAGCAGATGAGTATGTAGAAGTTACTCCTGAAAATATTCGTTTGCGTAAGATCTACTTACTAGAACACGAACGTAAAAGAGCCAAAAACGGAGCGCTCTCTATGTAAATAAATTGTAAAACTAAGTCTAAGATTAAGATTAGAATAAGACTTTGGTTTTAACTTAATCTTAGACTTACATTTGTTTCGTGAGTAAAATACTTTTTTATCTTATTCTAAAACCTCTATCCTACTGGCCTTATTGGCTATTGTACGGATTTTCTGATTTCCTATCATTCGTATTTTACAACCTAATCCCTTACCGTAAAAAAGTAGTACTTTTTAATCTCAGGAATTCATTTCCCAATAAAACAGAGCGAGAGATCAAAACGATATGTAGGGCATTTTATAGCCACTTCAGTGACTTAATTGTAGAAAGCATAAAACTATTTAGTATTACCCAAAAGCAAATAGATAAAAGATTTGTGGTAAACTTACCACACGCTCTTCCCACCTATTTTGAAAAAGGTCAAGACGTACTAATTGCAGGAGGACACTATAACAATTGGGAAATGCTGGCATCCGGATTACATCAACAAGTTCCTTATGACTTAGTAGCTCTCTATAGTAAATTAAATAATCCTTTTTTCGACCGTAAAATAAGAGAGTCTCGTAGTGCATTTGGCTTACGTATGGTAACAACCAAAGACTCCTTTACGTATTTTACAGAAGAACATACTACTCCAAGAATGACTGTTTTTGGTGCTGATCAAAGTCCTACCTATAGTAAATCCGTATTTTGGACTACTTTTCTAAATCAGGACACTGCCGTAGCCTTGGGAACTGAACGGTTTGCCAAAAAATATAATTTACCTGTTTTATACGGTTCTATCCATAAAGTTAAACGAGGTCATTACACTCTAGATATAGATGTGCTTTTTGACGACCCTAATCAAACTGCAGAAGGAGAAATAACCAAAGCACACACCCGAAAACTAGAAGAGCAAATACTTGCACACCCTGAATATTGGCTATGGACACACAAAAGATGGAAACGCGTAAGAAAAGAAAATGAGTAATCTTTTTAAACCCATTATTAAAGGAACAGACGTATTTATCGCTCCTACTGCGACCGTTATAGGTGATGTAAAACTAGGAGACCAAGTGAGCATATGGTATGGCGCAGTAATAAGAGGAGATAGCGATAGTATTACGATTGGGGCCCGCAGCAATATACAAGATAATGCAGTCATCCATTGTGACCCAAATGAGCCAACTCATATTGGTGAAGAATGCATTATTGGTCATGGTGCCATAGTTCATGGAGCTATTCTAGCTAATAATGTTTTGGTAGGCATGAATGCCATCATTCTTAATACTGCTCACATAGGTGAGTTTTCTATCATAGGGGCAAATGCATTGGTAACCGGGGGTACAATTATCCCTCCATACTCACTTGTTTTAGGATCGCCAGCAAAAGTGGTAAAAACAGTTTCTAATGAACAGATAAAGAATATAAAAATAAATGCAGAAGTGTACGTGGCAAAAGCCAAAGAATTTTCTGAATACTATAAAATGTAAAAACAAAAAAAGTCGCTTGTCTTGCAACAAACGACTTTGATTACAAAATTCAAAGCAATAACAATTAATTACTGCTCAAAAGTCTTCGTGGTTAGTGTTCCTTCAGCATCCCACATTTTCCATGTACCTACTTTCTTACCCTCACTATAGTACATTTCAAATCTAACCTTTCCTGCATCGTCCCATATAACCCATTTACCTTCTTTTTTATCATTATGAAACGCGGCGACACTGGTTAATTCACCATTTGACGTGTACTGAAACCAGCTACCTGATCTCTTACCATTGATGAAGGTTCCTTCTTCTTTTATAGCACCATTAGCATGATAATATACCGCAGACCCTGACAGCAAGCCATTATTTACAGAAATTGTAGCCAGTTTAATGCCAGACTCAAATTGCTCATATTCACCTGAGAATAGACTTCCATCTTCATTAAAATACATACCATCTTTAACCACAATATTCGTAGTAAGAGCAAAGGATACTAGTGTAAAAACTGCTGCAATTAGGGTGGTAAGGCTTCTCATATTTTTAGGTGTGTTAACAATTAGATAACAAACTTAACATTAATTTAACATTGCGCAAAATTTTTATTACAACTTCTTATTGCGATATATCAATTAACAATGTAGAACCTTTAGACAGGCTTGTTGTTATTACTATCTTTGCACAGATCAACGATTAATTTAAAATAATAAAAAATGTCAGTATTAGTAGGAAAAAAAGCTCCCCATTTCAGTGCAGGAGCCGTAATCAATGGAGACGAAATAATAGAGAATTTCTCCTTAAGCGAATATGCAAAAGACAGCTATGCTATCTTTTTCTTTTACCCAAAAGACTTCACTTTTTTGTGTCCAACAGAGTTACATGCTTTTCAAGAAAAGCTTGCTGATTTCGAAGCAAAAGGCTGTAAGATAGTAGCCTGTTCAACAGATACTGAAGAAAGTCACTGGGGATGGCTACAAATGGCAAAAGATAACGGCGGTATACAAGGCGTTACCTATCCTATAGTTGCGGACACTACCAAAACTATAACCACTAATTACGGTATTTTGTTTGGAGATTACGACTACAATGAAAATAACGAACTTTTTGCAACTG
>Ga0115566_10002079_pt1 | contig 16715 bp, 9 predicted proteins | sample COGITO_mtgs_1204_3_FD_87173 | JGI IMG/M metagenome (GOLD analysis project Ga0115566, IMG submission 87173) | Pelagic marine microbial communities from North Sea - COGITO_mtgs_120405 | ecosystem: Environmental > Aquatic > Marine > Epipelagic | place: Germany:Helgoland, sampling site Kabeltonne...
AGCATATCAGTCGAGCCGACATCGGCGGCAAAACTTGCAACCAACGTTTCGTCCGAGGTATCACGGCGAAAGACCAAATGCGACATCAGCAAATGATGGCGGACAAGAAACACTAGAGCTTTGGTTTCACGTTTATCAAGGTTAAGAAGCTTTGCCGTTTCCTCGGTAATTCGAGCTCCAACAATACTGTGATCTTCCTCGAATCCCTTGCCAATATCATGAAGCAAAAGTGCAAGGTGCAGCACCTTTTTATTCTTGATGCTCTTGTAGCATCGTCCCAGGATATCGTTTCGATCCTGATAATGAGTCGCCGCCTCAACGACCCGAATCGAATGTTCATCAACAGTGTATTTATGATATTCGTTGAACTGAACAAGACATCGCACATGTTCGAATGCAGGGATAATTTTTTCCAAAACACGCATTTCGTGTAGACGACGCAACAGATCCCCCAGGCGATTTCCGTCCGACATAAATGAGCAAAATCGCCAGGCGCATGTTTGCGTTAATTGGAGCGATTCCGAATTGATCATCGAATTTCGAATCTCGACCCAAGTTGAATGGTCTATGTATTTATTATGAAGATTTGCGAGGGACATCAAATGCAGGACACCCTCCAAATTTTCTTTTACATACTCCAAGCCGTTTTTCGTCGTCGCTATGTTGACTGGTCCGACTAAAAAATAGCCCTCTTCACGCTGCGAAAAAAAAGGCGTGATTAAGTCCGAGAATTGAAATCGAGATTTGGCCGCCGCCAGTGCATGGTCAGCCGCGTAAACCACTTCACTGGTATGTTCAAAGTAATCTCGCATAAATCGCTCGACTGGCAATTCACCTTTCACTTTTTCGTAACCCCAACGCGCAGCGATGCGAACTTGCTCATTCATTCCAAGAACGTCGCGAGCTTTTCCAGCCTCAAAATGCATCTCATTGCGCAACCGCAAAAGAAAACGATAAGCTGCTGAGACATTCTTATGATCGTGTTCAGAAAGCGCACCAACACGACTCAAGGCATCCAAGTCCGATTCGCCATGCTTGGTGAAACCGAGCCAACGAATCAGCTGAATATCTCGTAGTCCACCGCGAGTCCGTTTGACATTTGGTCGCAAAAGAAATGCCGTATCACCGTTCCGCTGCTGCTCTTCTCGACGAGATGCTTCGATCGCTCGGATCAAGCCTTGGGGTCGGCGTTGAGCTTGACGCGCAAGCCGCGAAAGAAATTTGGTGTAGATTCCAACACTACCAGCGAGGTATCGTGATTCAACTAACGACGTATAAATCGGAATGTCTTTGAGAGCCAACGAGACAGCGTCCGCCGGTGTTCGAGAACTGAACCCCAAATCGAATCCAACATCAACAATATTTTGTGTAAGACGCCGCGCAAATGGCTCAACGTCCGCTTTGGCATCCAATCGATACAACAGCATCAAATCGATATCAGAATACGGGGCAAGATCACGCCGGCCGTATCCACCGTGAGGTACTAACGCAATCTTCTTTTCAATTCGCCCGCGATCGCCGTCTGTAACAAAATCCAACGCCTCGTGGATCAACTCTAGAAGGGTGGAATCCGCGAGATCCGCAAACTGGGAAGTCACCTGTCGCCCCGATAACCCGGACTCATGCTCCGCGCGAATTCGATCTCGACCGTCGGCTAGTTTGGATTTTACTTCCTTTACAATGGGCAGCATGCAGCCATCTTATTGAGTACGGTGACTTTGAACGTCTTGTCTTTTGGGTCGTGAAGTATCCTCGCCGAGCCGTCCGTTTTTCTAAACTGACATTTGAATCGAATCCATCTCGTTTTTCCTTAAACGCTAGGTTTTGCAATTGGTGCTGCCCGAAAAACCAACAGCGAGCAAAACAGTTGCAACAGAACTTATCACGATGAATGCGAAGCCCCAAAAATGCCGCCCATCTTTTTCGCGATCAGATTTGACCTATGCCATAACATCAATCTCTAAGCCAAAGTCGATCAGCGTCGCAACTACAACGCTTCTATACCGACTTCTCCCGTTCGAATACGAATGACTTCATCCAACGAGGAAACAAAAACTTTCCCGTCACCGATTTGACCGGTTTGAGCTGTTTTGATCATTGTGTCGACTACTTTTTTCAAATTGTCCGCGGCACAAACCACCTCGATTTTTACTTTCGGAACAAAGTCCACAGCATATTCTGTGCCACGATACATTTCTGTGTGACCTTTTTGACGACCAAAACCACGAACCTCAGTAATTGTCATTCCATCGATGCCGCATTCGGTTAAAGCGTTTTTTACATCTTCCAATTTGAAGTGCCGAATGATCGCTTCTACTTTTTTCATATGAGTGCTCCGATAGGTCCCGCAACAAAATGCATGTTTTTCAAGATTCGATTTTTGCGGAGATGATTAGTCGTGGAAAGCAAGTTGTCTTTTGCTTTCGTAATTTGCCTGATTTTAGTCTTTGGTGCACTCTTTTCAAAGCGTCAAACCACGCTCCAACAGATAACACTCTTGAGCATTTTAGATTTTGCCCTCCAATCATCCAAGAAACGTTCGACATGTGCGACAATTTGACGCAAACGGAAAATGGCCTGCGATTCCGATCGAAACGCTTGGGTAATGATTACTGCATTAGAAGTCATTTATGTTGTCTCGTGTTATCTAATGCTAATTCATAATCATCCAGCACGCACTCATTCCCGATCAAGCGAGGAATAGGCGGGTGCAAAACGAATGGTTTTCCGCCTGAAAACAAAAAAATGGGCAGCCAAAATAGCCGCCCTTTTATTGCACAATGGATCCGGATAGAAATTTTGAGGCTGTTTTATCCCGCTTTGGAAATGGGTGTCGTCACAATATCTCTCTTGATTGAGTAGACCGACGGTTCATCAATCCCGTCCCCGTCGAAATCTCCGACGACAGGAATATCACCGGCCGTCCCCAGTTCGAAGACCTTGTCCGTTGCATCGAGCTCTCCATTGCTATTTGAATCGACGATCCAGATGCCGCCGCGATATATGCCAATCTGCTCGACACCGTCACCGTTGAAGTCGCCCACAACAGGCAAGTCGCCCTCTTGACCAAATTCAACAATCTTATCGTTGCTAGTAAGTCGACCGTCACCATCGGAATCCAGTTTCCATTGACCTGCATTGAAAACACCAATGTTGCGAATCGAATCGCCATTCCAATCACCCGTTACAGGCATATCCTCTTTCGTTCCATACCGGAAAACGTGATCAACTAAATCGGTTCGTGCATTGCCATTGGATCGTAGTTTCAACTTTCTCCCACCAACCGATGCGTTTTCACGAAAGGGTGGAATGTTTTTAGCCTCACCGACCAATTTGTTATCCAGATCAGGCAAACCCATTTCAACGTCTATCGCTCGTAAGTCATTCAGCCACTGCGGACCATAAACGCCAATATCATCTTTGCCATCACCATCCCAATCACCAACGACAGGAACGTCTGAATCACTTCCGAGTTCGGCCCAAAGGTCTTCGCTGTCCCACTTCATATTTCCGTTGAAGTCTACAAACCAGAATCCGTGGGAGAACATTACCAATTCATCCGTGCCATCACCATTGAAATCTCCCGCCAAAGGAAGCCCGCCGACCATTCCGTATTCTGAGTCAGTCGTGGCTGGCGTATCGACAATCTCGTCGATGTTTTGCTGACTAATTCGCCAATGACCGACCGCCATATTTACCGAATTCCAACTTGACTCAGAGAGGTAAGCAACATTTTGCCACTGCGTGTCGACATTTCGATCGCCACGTGGTGAACCTGCATCGATGATGCTCAGGTGCCACGAGAAGCCGTCATCAGAGGTCGGCGCCGACAGTCCGGAGATCGGTGTCACGCTTCGCGAAACACTTGATCCTCGTACAAAACTTGGCGAGACGTAGGTCGGTGGCGTCTGCCCTGGTGGGCCGATTGGAGGATTGCTCGGCGGTGGATTTCCTGGTGGATCTTCGGATATCGTCGTTGCAATCTCGCTAAAGTTATTTAGTTCAGCATTGTCGCCCCACGTGACGGCAATTCGAAGAATCGCGTCATTGGCTGGATCCACACCTGCCGACAAAGTTCCCAAAATAAACGGATCAATGCTGTCGGTCGGATTGATCGGAACTCCCGAATTCGTTCCTTCGGTGTCCACATGGTCACGATATCCATCAGGTTGGATTTGGAATACCGCATAGTTGCCTTGTTTCAAGCCAGTGAATTCGTAAAAACCATTGGCATCAGTTGTGGTTTGAATCGCACCCGCACCGTAAACACCGGGAAGTGCCTGATCACCCGTTATTTCAAGACCTGTGATTCCGTTGCGAAGCTCTAACAAAACGCCCGGTAATCTCACGTCGTCACCCGTGAGTTGCCCGTCGCGAATTGAAACGGCCTCAGTGTCCGTTAGCGTCTCGCCCTCATTCAACGAAATAACCGCACCATCCTGATAGACGAATCCAGAAATCGTTGCGGCGGGAGCTTCACAGAAATTGTAGTCGAGCATGTGCGCACCCGACAAAATTGTGATATCTGAAATCAAGTTTTCGCTAACGATTCCGTCACCCTGCGTCCCCGTGTAGTTGAATGTTCCAACCACTTCACCCACAGTAAAAACAGTATCTGGTTGAATTTGACGGACAGAATAAAGGCCTGGAAAAAGACCGTCAAATCGATACTTGCCTTGTGCATCAGTGAAAGTCTCTTCGATCACACTTCCACTCGAATCGAGCAACTGAATCAAGACGTTTTCAATTGCTTCTTCACCGTTAGTGGGTTCATAGACGCAGTCCTCATCGATGTCAGTGTGAACACGTCCTTCAATGATCGCCTGACGAAGCTCACCAAAGTTATATTCGATTCCAGCATCACCGGTTCCAAGTTCGATGCCTATGAATTTGTCGTTTTGCTTCGTGCCGGTCACGATGCCTGCGACCGTTCCGACTGAGTCAATGCCGTCGAGGAATACTGCTGGTTGCGTTTCTTGGACCATATAGGTTCCGACAGCCAAGTTTTCAAAACAGTAATCGCCGTTCCCATCGGTTTGCAGCGTTGCCACCACACTACCCGACGAATCAAGCAATTCGACCGTCACACCCGAGATTCCCGATTCGCTATTGTCCTGAATGCCGTTATTATTCTGATCGTAGTAGACCGTACCCTTAATCGACGCAGGCAAGTCTTCACAGAAGTTGTAGTTCTGGCCTGTTTCGCCCGGAGAAAGCGTGATGTTTACGAACCGATCGTTGCCACCAAGCGAACCGTTTACAGAGCCATTGACAGTTCCAACGGTCTCATCACCATCAAGATAGGCCGCCGGTTGGGTTTCAATGATACTGTAGGTTCCCGCCAGCAAGTCAGAGAATTCGTAGTAGCCACTCGTGTCGGTGAATGTTGTGAAACGATTTCCGGCATCATCAACCGCTACAATTTCGACATTGGCAATGCCTTGATAAGAAGAAGATAGTGGATCAACACAATTGCCGCCGTGATCCGATTCGCCAACAAAGCCACTAATCACAACGGTCTTATATTCTCCGAAGTCGTAATCAATCGCGTGCATGTCTCCAAGCGGAATATCAATCTCCGTCAGCATGTCGACGCCGCTGGCTGAACCTGAGGAGGTCCCTGAAACCGTGCCCGATATCGCACCGGAGCTGATCCAATCCGTTGGTTGCGTCTCGATGACACGATAAGTTCCCGGCAACAAACCAAGATCGGTACCAAATGAATAGTCGCCGTTTTGATTGGTCGTCGTGGTCAACGCAGCGCTTCCACTGTGTGGGATATCGACGAATTGGCCGCTGGAATCCTTGACCTGCAGCGTCAACGTGACCCCCGGAATCCCAACCTCATCAGAATCGAAGCTGACATCACGATTGCTATCATGAAACACCGTTCCCGAAATCGAAATCGGCTTTGGCGAAAGATTAAAGTCTTGTTGTGCACCTGCCGTTCGGTTCTCCATCGACGTAAAACCGTTGGCGGCAGTCCGGTTCGTTTCAGATGGTAACCCAGATAGCACACCCGTATCATCGATGTCGTCCGAACCAAAACCAAAGGTGTACTCAAACGTCGCGTTGGTCACCGTTGGATCAGGTGAAAAGTTGTAATTCGCATCCGAGATGGAAATTTCGAGGGATGACCCAGCGAATTCCGCACCGGATGTTACTTGGTCATGCGACTTGGACGAAAAGAACTGATCAACATCGATGGTGAATGCCAAAACATCACCCTCTTCAAAACCGACCAAATCCAAAACCAATCGCGTCCCACCATCGGTGACTGTCGCCGAGACTTCGCCGGCCGAAATGCCTGAGCTGACATTTGACCATTCAAACGCATGGGCGTCACCAACTCCTAAATTATTCCCCGCAGCATTGTTTGCGGTTACGTCAAAATAAACATCCAAGTCACCTAGAGCTGGGCTGCCATCCTGATTGCCATCGATAACAATCTGCGTAACTTCGGTTGCTGCCGATCCGCCTTCGAATGAAATGTAGAATTGATCGGGTTCCGCATCGGTTCCCCCATCGCCCTCGATGTAGACCGCACCGACAATCACTGGATCCGCAGAAAGAACTCGTCGAACTTCCATCGTTTCAAAACGACATTTCCGAAACGTCTCGTCGACGACACTTTGGATTGTATTATTTCGCGTTTTCAATTGGGATCGGTCACCATAGATCCCAAAAATGCGCCGAAAGAAGCTCATACAAATCCTCCTTGATTTATAAATCGTATTTGATCTTGATCTTTGAATTGATCGTCCTGATCAATCACTTCGAATTAGCTAATTTGCTCTATTTGCATCGATTGGAGAGGATTTCACTCAAGTGTTTGAATCGCCATCGATCAGCTTCACAACATCGATCAGCTTCACAACATCGATCAGCTTCACAATTACTTGGTCGCAGCAAAACCAACGCTCGGAGAAAAGTTAGATGATGATTGCGTTGGCGAAAAACCGGTGTTCGAATTGAACGGCTGGCGAGACGCCGGTTTGAAACCGGTTGACCCTGGCTTTGCGAGTAAATTCGAATTCGGTTGATAGCTTGGTGAAACAACGCGGCTGGTGGACCGATCTGCAATTCGTGGCGATGGAGGTTGCTTGGCTGGAGAGCGTTGCGACGAATCTATCGAAGACGCGGTTGCTGAAAAACTCGTGGGCTGAAAACCTGATGCTCCTGAGTTTTGTGATTGAAATGATGGCGTGGATAGGGTCACTGGTGAATCACTTATTGGTGATTTGATGGCGAGATCACTACTGGCAGTCGGGTCGCTCGAGGGCGTCTTCTTGACGAAAGAATCATCAATCGTCCAAATGCGAATTTGAGTATCAAAACTGCCGGAAATCAACGTTTTTCCATCAACTTCCAGTGCACATACCGTCCCGGTATGCCCTTTTAAGAAACCAATTTCGCGCATCTGTGTGATGCTGGCAATTCGAATCATGTTGTCGCTGGCACCAACCGCAAGTTGTCCGCCGCCAAGGTCGGCAATTGAATGCAGTTTGGCCGAAACCTTCAACAACTGCTTCGAAGAAGACGAGACGAGATCACTGACCTGAACGGTAAGGTCGTCCGAGCAGCTTACGATTGTCGAATCATCCGTAAAAATCAAATCCCGGATCCGTTTCTGATGCGGATGCATGTCCGTGATTTTCTTCCCCGTCACAATGTCGAAAACTCGGATGATGCCATTTCGTCCACCCACGGCGATTTTTTGTTGGGCATTGATTGCAATCGCCCGCATGTCTTGGGACGGGCAATCAAGTGAATGAATTTTCTTCCCACTCTCAATTTCGTAGATATTGAGGGTGGAATCGAAACCAACCGTTGCGAGAAACCGACCCGTTTGATCGATTTCGAGGTCCGAAATGGACCGATTTTCCGTGGCAAAACGATGATAGTCATGATGGTTGTCTGCGTTCCAAACTACGATTTTACGATCTGCCCCTGCCGTAAACAGCGTTTTTGAATCGGGATGAAACTTTGCAACCTTAACCCAATCCGAATGCGTCTCGAAGATACGAACTAATTCACCCGTTTTGCGATTTTTGATTCGCACAAGATGATCGTCGCCAACGACAGCCATTTCGTCGGTCGATTTACGAATTGAAATACCCGTCGGAATAGCGGCGTCGCTATTCTGCCGCTGGATGGTGATTTGAATCTTTTGGTTGGCCCAACCCAGCCTCGCCGATGGCTCATTTGCGTTAATCGAGCAAAAAGAAGCGATGATTAGCGTAAGAGCTAGCAAAAAGCGGCTAGGCATAATTTTATTCCATCCCAAACTACAGGTCATTTGCAAACGTTAGCAAGTCGCAATAGAGCGAACATCGGCAATGTCGAACGTGGATCTTGGTATGGGGATGCCAGAATAATCGCAATTATGCCGAGGATTACCGGCTGCAACGATTGCCAAGCGAAATCCGAGCATTTTTTTCCAAAATGAAATCACAAGTCGGTTGAAGAAGCGTGTGAATGACGATAAATTGTTAAATTCTTCGTTCGCACTGTTGAAGCACGCGAACTAACGAGAATAAGTAGACGTCAGTAGAAAAAACGCAGTTCCTCGAATAACGGACTGCTCAGTTTGAGTAATTGACGGATTCTTGGTTTCGAACGTGGACGTCTGAGACGTTTCGTGGAAGAAAGCTTCAATCAACTATGGCGCTGTAGCTCAATTGGTTAGAGTACTGGACTGTCGATCCAGTGGTTGCGGGTTCGAGTCCCGTCAGCGTCGCTATCAAAAAGCCCTGTTTTTCCCGTGAAAACAGGGCTTTTTTCGTTTTACTTTGGTCCTAGTTTTTGTTTTGGGTACAGAATCCGGTACAGAATTTTTCTGTTGCTACCCTTTTCCGTACCATTCAAGCAATCGCCCATAACGTGCGTCTCCACGTGTGGACGAAAACCCTTCGGCTTTGCAGTTGTCTTTTTTTACTCCTGGAGGGTTCAAAAATGGCACGACAACCAAAACCGTGGTTCCGAGAGGACCGTAGGGTCTGGTGTGTCACGATCACCGGAAAGCACCACAATCTGGGACGCAACAAGAAAGAGGCATTCAAAAAGTTCTCTGTATTGATGCAGATGCCAAAACAACGGCAGCCGGTCGAACGGAATTCAATGCTATCGACAAATTCCTCGACTGGAATTTCAATCACCGCGCAAAAGCGACTTTTGAATGGTACCGGCAACATCTACAAAATTTTGTATCGGCTCACTGTGGCCTGGAGATCGAAAATCTGCGACCTCACGATATTGAGCAATGGTCTGCATCGCCAAACATCGCCATCTGACTTATTCCAATGACCTTCCCAACTGCATCGCCGAGGTCAGCAAGTTTCTCGCCGCCTACCCTGCTTTCAGGTCATCGGTCGAACGGATGCCGATCGTCTGCTTCATTTGACGGCCAAGGGAATGGGTCCTTGCTCTCCCGACTTCTTAAGACCTACGTCCGTCGCAATTTTCCAAGCCGGAGTGCTTACCGTTCCAATGATTTACAAAGTCATCTGGCATCTGATGCTTCGAAGTGGTTTTCGCATTTACATTTTCAGTTGTAATACAAAATTGCAAGAGCGATAATAAGACTCTCACCTCTTGGACCGCCATTACTGATATGCTTTCTCGTGCTCTTTTTTCGATAACCGTTCTTACTGGCTTCTTGTGCGGGCATCCAGTCCAAGGCAAGCCTGATGATCGCGAGAAAATTTCGTTCTTCGAAAAATCGGTCCGACCGATCCTGATTAAACACTGTGTTCAATGCCACGGTCAGGAAAAGCAGGAATCGGGGTTGCGAGTCGAACAAATTGAATCGATGCTAAAAGGTGGAGACACAGGCCCAGCATTGATCCCAGGCAAACCAGATGAAAGCCTGATCGTTGATGCCATCGAATATTCTTCTGATCTTGAAATGCCGCCATCAAAAAAACTGGCGGATCACGAGATTGACGCCATCAAAAAGTGGATCCGTGATGGCGCTCACTGGCCGAAGACAACTTCACCCAAAAAATCTCGAGACTGGAGCCAACATTGGGCATTCCAATCGGTCAGAGCGTCTGTCCCACCGGACGTCGCGTCAAAGGGCTATCGGATTCAGAATGAAATTGATCAATTTATTGCCCAGCGACTGGTCGATCTGAAATTGCCGCAATCCAATACAGCTGATGACTTTACGTTTGTGCGTCGAGCCTATTATGACCTGCACGGAATGGGACCCACTTATGAGCAAGCCAGCAAGTTCATTCAAGACCAACGGCCAGACCGTGTTCCACGGCTACTTGACGAGTTATTGAAATCCCCTCGTTACGGCGAGATGCAGGCCCGGAATTGGATGGACATCGCACGTTACGCCGACAACAAAGGCTACGTCTTTTTTGAAGACAAAAACTATCCCTGGGCATTTACCTATCGCGACTGGTTGATTCGAGCTTTCAACGGTGACATGCCATACGATCAATTCATCGTTAATCAAATTGCCGCTGACTTCGCCGGATCCACATCCGAAAAGGTCAACCTGCCAGCTCTCGGATTCCTGACCGTCGGCGCTAAATTCGTCAATAACGTTCACGACCAGATTGATGACCGAATCGATGTGGTTATGCGTGGATTCATGGGCCTGACAGTCTCCTGTGCCCGATGCCACGATCACAAATTCGACCCTGTTCCTCAAGCAGATTACTATTCACTCTACGGCGTTTTTCGCAGTTCCTACGAACCAATGGTGTTACCCACGTTTGAAAAAGAGCCCACCCACAAAGAGTACCTTGATTACAAAAACGGACTGGAGAAACGCCTGAACGACCTTGATTCGTTCGTTGTAAAACAACGCAATCAGATCATCGATGGTGCAAGGACACGCATTGCGGAATACTTGATGGCGGTTCACAAAAGGCGTGATCATCCTTCAACGGAAAACTTCATGACGATCACCGACAAGGGTAGTATTATTCCAAAGGTGATATCGAGGTACGAGTCTTATTTGAATCAAGCAAAAAAGGACAACAACTCGATCTGGATGGTATGGCACATCTATTCGGAACTTGATGACGACTCGTTTGAATCAAACGCAAACAAGGCGGCCAAAAAAATCACCGGCCTGCCAAAGTCAAGCATTCATCCGATCGTGTCGAAGCGGTTTCAATCTCTTGTACCCAAGGACATGAATGAAGTCGCACGAGTTTACGGCGAAATTTTTCAAGAAGTAGTGGGACAGCACGAAAAAAATGCGGCAAAGCTAACCGACGATCAGATGGCGCTGGCGAACGTCCTTTATGGAAAAAATTCTCCTGCCTCACTACCCAGAATCATGGGTTGGGGATTTTTGGATCTGATCCCCGACCGACCGACACAAGCCGAATATCAAAAGCTAGTCAAGGAAGTTGAGAATTTTTGCAAGTCTGGCCCTCACGCCCCATCTCGTGCGATGGTACTGCTCGATGCCGATGAATTATATCAGCCTTTTGTTTTCCTTCGCGGGAATCCCAACCGAAAAGGCAAATCGGTGAAGCGTCAGTTTTTAACGTCGATCCCCAATACAGAAAAAATCAAGACGGAGTTTCCCAACAATCAAAGCGGTCGACTTCAACTCGCCCATTCGATCGCGTCAAAAGACAATCCTCTTACCGCCCGAGTGATCGTGAATCGTATCTGGCGGCAGCATTTTGGAACTGGAATTGTGGCCACCCCCAGCGATTTTGGTGTTCAGGGAACCCCACCAACGCATCCACAATTGCTTGACTGGCTCGCCAGCTGGTTTATGGATAACGACTGGTCAATTAAAAAGCTTCACAGGTTGATCATGACGTCTGAAACCTATCGTCAATCCAGCCTCGAAAAAGATCAGCAAAAACAAATTGATCCGGGCAACAAATATTATTCGCGGGTGAATCGTCGTCGTGTCGAGTTTGAGCCCATGCGTGATTCGCTCTTGTCCGCGACCGGGATATTGACTCGACAGATCGGTGGAAAGCCCTTCAATCTGTTCAGCGGTTTTACACCGCGGCGTACCGTCTATGGTTTTATCGATCGCATGGATATGCCAGGTGTGTTGAGGAGTTTCGATTTCCCTGAAGCGTCGGCGACAAGTGCACAAAGAGAACAGACAACCGTGCCGGCGCAAGCACTTTTTTTCTTGAATCATGATTTCGTCACTCAGTGTGCCGAAAAAATCTTGCAACGGCCTGATGTCCTATCCGCCAAGACAGCCGAAGAAAAAATGGTCGCGCTTTATCGGTGCGTGTTTTCTCGTAATCCTTCAGCAACTGAACGTGAATTGGCAAACCTATATCTGTCAGAGGACAAAACCCAAACTCCAAATGCATGGAAATTTGGATATGGGTCATGCGATGAAGACGCAAACCATGTTTCTGAATTCCGCGAGTTGAAGCATTTCACGGGTACACGTTGGCAGGGCGGCCCAGCTTTACCTGATCCCAAATTGAACTGGGTTTACCACAAAAAAGACGAAAGCCATCCGGGCGCTTCCATGGAACTCTGTTCGGTCCGTCGATGGGTTGCCCCAAAGACCTGTACCATCCAGATCGCGGGGCTCTTGAAACATGAACCATCTCAGGGAAACGGAATCCGAGCAAGAATTATTTCCAGTCGGTCCGGAATCTTGGGAGCCTGGACTGTTCACACGTCACAGGCGGAAACCAATATCACGCGGGCCGAGGTCAAGAAAGGAGACACCATTGACTTTGTCAGTGATTTCAACGGAGACATCAGCTATGACCAGCATCTTTGGTCGATCAATATATCGACTGAGGGAAAAAACAAGGTCGAATGGGATTCAATCAAGCAGTTTAAAAGAAAGCAGAATTCCAAATGGTTATCCTTTGTTCACGCCTTATTGATGACAAACGAATTTATATTCATTGACTAACCATCTTTTCCAAGTTTCCATAATCGAATTCAATCCTTATTCGACGCAGCCACCCAGAGTTTAACATCCAATGTCAGACATCAATGATTTACCAAGTGGCATGTCCCGACGCGAACTTCTTGCGCGATCCGGTACTGGATTTGGCTTGCTGGGACTTGCGTCGCTACTCTCAGATGAAGAAATTTCGGCGGCTGCCCGACCGATCCGTGTCGATAATATTCTTGCTCCCCAGCCACCCCACCATGAACCCAAGGCGAAATGTGTCGTCCACCTTTTCATGAATGGTGGGCCAGCACACATGGATACATTCGACTACATACCGAAACTGGCAAAGCACCGTGGTCTGCCCGTACCCTCTGGAAATTTCAGAACGGAACGACTGACAGGCGGGTTGATGAAGTCGCCATTCAAGTTCACACAGCGGGGTGAATCTGGACACTGGGTTAGTGAAATCTTCCAGGAGACGGGCCAATTTGTCGATGATATGGCCATCGTAAAATCGATGTACGCCGAAGTGCCAAACCACGAGCCCTCCCTGATGTTAATGAATTGCGGATCAGGTCAACTCCCTCGCCCCAGCTTTGGATCTTGGGTCACGTATGGATTGGGGACCGAAAATCAAAACCTCCCTGCATTTGTCGCAATGTGCCCCAATGGCTACCCGATCGTCTCAACGCGAAACTGGCGAAGTGCCTTTTTGCCAGGGGCCTGTCAGGGGACCTACATAAACTCAGCGCATCAATCAATCGATGCTTTGATTGAAAACATCAAGAACAAAAGGATGACGTCTCGTGAACAGAGAAAGCAACTTGATCTCGTTCAACAACTGAACGCTGAGCACCTGAAAAAAAGGATGCGTGACTCTCAACTCGAAACGCGAATCAGTTCGTTTGAACTGGCGTACCGTATGCAGTCCGAAGCTGATGATGCGTTCGACATTTCCCGAGAGCCTCAGTACGTTCGTGACTCGTATGGCGATGGTATTCACGGCCGACAACTCCTGATCACCAGACGCCTGATAGAACGAGGGGTTCGATTTATCCAAGTTTGGAGCGGTGCCGGCCAGCCTTGGGATAATCATGCCGACATCGAAAAAAACCATCGTAACCTTGGCAAGAGCTGGGATGGTCCCATTGCAGCATTTCTGGGTGACCTGAAACAAAGTGGCTTGTTGGATTCGACTTTGGTTCTGTGGGGCGGAGAATTTGGCAGAACGCCTGTGGCAGAAAAACCGCAGCTCAATGGACGGGACCACAATCATTATGGATTTACATGTTGGCTGGCGGGTGGTGGCATAAAGGGCGGCGTGTCGCACGGCGCGACCGATGAATTCGGTTTTCGCGCCGTCGAAAACCCCACCAGCGTTCATGACTTGCATGCCACAATGCTCCACTTGCTAGGCATGGATCACAAAAAACTGACGTACCGATACGCCGGCCGTGATTTCCGCCTAACGGATGTGCACGGCGAATTGATCAATCCCATTATCGCCTAACATTTTTGCGATTATCGTTTCACCGAGCCCTCAAATGCGACGTCTTAGCTAAGCAACCCGGCTCGCGAACTCGATTGCCCTCCATCCTGTGCACGCGAATTTTGGATCACTCTTTTACTGGTTTCATCATTAGCGAACATGCATTTTATTCAATGAACTGAGACGGGAATTTGTTATGGAACATGTTTTTTCAGTCGGCACCATCAAAGAACTTTCTCAAGCCATGCCGGAATCCGGCACGACGGTTTTCGTACTGGGACATTCAATCGTTGGCGACGGTGGCGGCGGAATGTTTCATTGGCAAAAGGACTCACTGGCAGAACCTGATTTTGGAACCGTTGTTGCAAACATTGATACGAATCACGGTCGCTGGAAACGACTTGATTCAGGTTCCGTCAATGTCCGCTGGTTTGGTGCCAAGGGTGATGGCTCGGATGCAACTCTGGCCATTCAACGCGCGTTGAATGCTGCGAAGCTGGGTGGATCGGTATACATCCCGTCAGGGATCTACTCGATAACAAAGCCGTTGAAAATTTATCAGGGAACTGCATTGCACGGTGACGGCCTGTTTACCCGTCTTCACTACTCGGGAAAAGAAAACACGGGATGCATTTGTTCAGCGACGCCAAAGCAAAGCTGTTCGTTTAACTTTTCGAAACTCAACGTTGAAGTCTTCACTGAAGGCGCATGGGGATTTGATCTTCGCGGCATGAGCTTCAGTCGATTCGATCACCTCAGTGTTCATTTGCGAACGGCGATCAGCACCGCATACTACGGGCCCGGTGACGGCCAATCGCCCTATTACAATCTTTTTTCTTCATGTCACATTGCCGGGCCGGGAAATGAAAAAGAAAATGGCTGCGTGGGTTTTAACTTTACGTTCGATCAAGACATTCAGCGACAATCCGCCAACGCCAATCAAATTGTTGGTGGACACATCAACTCCGTTCAGAAGGGCATCGTTTGTTACGGAACGGGCAACATCTTTTACGGACAAGTTCTTGAACAATGCAACGACGGTTATGTTTTTGCACTCATGCCCGGACGATTGAACGATGCCAGTAAAGGAACCGTTAATACGATTGCCGGCTGCTATACGGAATACGTCAAACGGGTCATCGTCCAGCAGCACGCCTCGTGCGTTGTCAATGCCGAACTAACACACACCACTGGATATGAATCGGTGTTTGATGGCAAAGACAAATCCAATTGTGTCGTGTTAACAACTCACGATGGTCGATTGGAGCAATCGAGAAGCTTCATTCACCGAAGGATTGATTTAAAAATCGATTGAAAGATTTGCACATGTGAATTTGCTCAATTCCAGATGTACCTAAAGTCGACACAATCTAGCTTGGCACATAGCCAAAAACAGAGGATCCGTTTTGAAAGATTTTCGGTTCCGCAAAAGACTACCGTTCCGCTTAACTTCAATCCCAGTCATTGCCTGGCTTGCTGATCCAATTTTCTATCTTCCATTTGTCTGGGTGTGAAACATGAACCGGCGCGTCTAACTGGTGCAATTTCCGTTGGTCACTGGGGTAGAAATCGTTTTCAATGAGTGTCCGTGAAATAGTGATGCAAACTGTACACTGTAATTGTTGGCTCCTTCACACGGGTCAATGATATGTATTCTTAATGGTGAGAAAACGCATTGCGATCCGCTAAATCGTACGCCAAAAAACGTGGCGATTGCCACCGGCCAAGCAACAGAGCTTGGTATAGTGGTTCGTGAGAAGGAATATTTCGGCGTGAATTATGTTACTTTGAAAATCAGCGGCAAGTTTTTACAAGTCATCCGTTTGTTTTTGCGTTTAGAACCGATTTGAACAGAAACGGTGTTCTCAACTTTTCCACCTTAGTCAGGAACTCACTCGTGCATCTCAAAACATTTGGATTGATCATTCTGCTGTTGGCTGGTTTCGGTTTGAGCGTGAGAGCCGATGAACGCCCCAATATTTTGTTTGCGTTTGCCGACGACTGGGGCCGACACGCAAGTGTTTATGCGAAGACCGATGGTCCCGGTACTGAAAACGACGCCATTCAAACTCCGAATTTTGATTCGCTCGCTCGATCTGGCGTGCTCTTCACTCATGCTTTTGTAAATGCTCCGTCTTGTACTCCCTGCCGCAGTTCGCTGTTGTCTGGACAATATTTTTGGCGAACGAAGACCGCTTCGATATTGCAGGGTGCGCGGTGGGACGATTCGATACCGGCGTGGCCATTACTCTTGAAAGAATCAGGTTACCACATCGGGTTTACGTGGAAAGTTTGGTCACCCGGCAGTCCCCAGGATGCACCGTATGGACGAAAGGCGAACGCTTACACCTCCGCCGGAAG
>Ga0115566_10002088_pt1 | contig 16660 bp, 11 predicted proteins | sample COGITO_mtgs_1204_3_FD_87173 | JGI IMG/M metagenome (GOLD analysis project Ga0115566, IMG submission 87173) | Pelagic marine microbial communities from North Sea - COGITO_mtgs_120405 | ecosystem: Environmental > Aquatic > Marine > Epipelagic | place: Germany:Helgoland, sampling site Kabeltonne...
ATGCACTTACCGGAACAACATCAACGATCGAAAACGGCGTCGCGGGCACGACGAATAGCGCAGTGCATACAGTAACTGACGGAACGACTGGTGTCCCAAGTGCTATTAATAATGCTTTCAATAAAGATATTAGTGCATGGAATGTTAGCTCGGTGGATGATTCTGGTAATGGTATGAGTGAAATGTTTGCATACAGTAATTTTGATCAGCCAATTTATAAATGGACTTTGAATGCAACAGCGCCTAATGCTGATAATATGTTTAATGGCGCAACTGTGATGCATAATAGCTACGGAACTACTTCGCCTGCGGCTTATGATGGTTTCGATAATACTCCTTCCACAACCGGCGTGTCTTTTTTCACTACTGTTTTCTCACCTGCAAACAAGACTAATCTTCAAGCGGCCCTTAAATATTATATGGGTGTCGCGGGAGCTACAAAACCTGACAATTATTCTAATCATATTCATGGTCACAAAACCGCCCATGGAGGGGCTTTCGCCGCGAATATTAGTAATTGGGATGTGACTGCAGTTACAGATATGAGTGATTTATTTGATCAGGACGGTATTCGTGATTTTAATCAAAATATTAGTGGATGGGATGTTAGTAATGTTACTAATATGAGCGGAATGTTTAAAGGTTGCACTGATTTTGATCAGCCCATCGGAAACTGGGACACGAGCAATGTCAAGTCCATGCTCGGCATGTTTTCCGGTGCAAGTGCTTTTAATTCGGCCATTCAAAATTGGGATGTTAGCCTAGTTACAAATATGGGGAATATGTTTAAAGATACGGCCGCCTTTAACCAGCCGCTCGCCGGCTGGGAGAGAGAAGCTGGTGGTGGCTTATCTGCATCAAGTCTTTCAAATGTCAACGACTTGGGGCGAATGTTTTTTGGGTCTGTATTTAACCATCCAATCGGAAACTGGGACACGAGAAGTAACACCAACTTCTTCATGATGTTCACTAACAACTACGTCTTTAACCATCCGATCGGAAACTGGGACACTGCTAAGGTCGTCAACATGACGGGGATGTTTATGGGTGCAAGTGCTTTTAACCAGCCCATCGGTGGATGGGACACGAGCAATGTCATGACCATGTCCGGCATGTTTCAAGGTGCGAGTGCTTTTAACCAGCCCATCGGTGGATGGGACACGAGCAATGTCGAGTACATGGCGGTGATGTTCGAATTTGCATCTGCTTTTAACCATCCAATCGGCAGTTGGAATACTGCAAGTGTCATGAACATGTCGGGGATGTTCCAATATGCACTTGCTTTTAACCAGCCCATCGGTGGATGGGACACGAGCAATGTCAAGTACATGGATTTCATGTTCAAAAAAGCGACTGCTTTCAATCAAGATATAAGTAACTGGGTTGTTAGCCGTGTCGGAACCGGCATATACGGTGATGGTATGAGGTATATGTTCGACGGCGCAACTGCTTTCAATAAACCAATTGGTGGGTGGAATGTTGGTAAAGTCATGAGTATGAAGTCTATGTTTAAAGATGCTATTGCTTTTAATCAGGATATTAGTGGCTGGGATGTCAGCAGTGTTCAAGATATGAGCTCTATGTTTAAAGATGCTCGCAATTTCAACAGAAATCTCAGTAATTGGCAGAGACCTGCTATTGCTCCAGTCCTTGCATCAAGTCTAGGAACGGTTGTCAATATGGAGTCTATGTTTGAAAATGCTCTCACTTTTAACCAGGATATTAGTGGCTGGAATGTCAGTGCAGTTACAAATATGAGCTCTATGTTTAAAAATGCAGTGTCTTTCAGCGAAGATATTAGTAAATGGATTTTCAAAGCAACACCAGGAAGTGCTATCAATTTGTCTTCTATGTTTGAAAAAGCTATAAACTTTAATGGTAGAATTAATACTAATTATTTGACCACGCCTGGTGCGATAGCATGGAATCTTGAGAAAGTAACAAATATGGAAAGAATGTTTTTCGGAGCATCTAAGTTTGATAGAGATATTGGTAACTGGAACACTAGTTCTGTTACTAATATGAAAAAGATGTTTGCTTGCGCACCTAAGTTTAATCAGGATATTTCAAGAATTTTGAATGTCGTTAAAATAAACAAAAATAATTCTTTAGAATTATTCGGTGGCATTACCGCCTATACCGCATGGGATGTGTCAAGTGTTGAAAATATGGAGTCTATGTTTAATGCACAGCTGCCTTCAGCAACAGTTGGAGAATACTCTAGTTTCGGGGATGGGACAGCCTTTACAAAATTAATTAAAAATTGGACTCCCACAAGTGTTAAAACTATGGAGTCTATGTTTGAAAATGCACAGTCATTCTCATCATATATTCGTGGATGGCAAATTATAAAAACGGCAGCAGCAGCAGGTGGAACTGGATTAGGAGTTGATGGAGCTACAAATGTTAAAAATATGTTTGAAAATGCAACAAAAATGATTACCGATTATAACTATTTAGATGACAGTGAACTTAGTACCAAATCATACTATATTTTCAATGTTGTCAAATATAATGGGCCAGATCCAGATGAGTTTTTCAATCATGTTAAATATCAGCCTACTAATGCACAGTTTATTGAAGCATTATACTATTATTTTGGTCATGGTACTATTGTTGGAATCACCAAACCAGCTCATTATCCAGATGATGGTGGTAGGTACTTTGAAACTAGTGGTAGAAGCAGGACAAATAGCTTAAGATCTGCACTTATAGGTGATTGGGATGTTAGCAATGTTACCAATATGAGCGAAGCATTTTACAGTAGTAACCCTGGTGGTCGATGGGAGACTCATCACTCAGGCACACTGCCACCCACACTTGTAGCTCTAACGAAAGAGTTTGATGAAGATATTAGTGAATGGGATGTCAGTGCTGTTACTAATATGGAGTCTATGTTTGAACAAGCATTCAGGTTTAATCAGGATATTACTGGTTGGAATGTCAGTCTAGTTACTAATATGAAACGCATGTTTCATGGTGATCCTTCTGGAGCTTTTACAGATTTTGTTCAAGATATTAGAAAATGGAAATTAAAGAGTACTATTGGTGCAAGCGCTGGGTCTGCCCATTCCACATTATCTTTGCTACAGCAAGGCCTTGACGAAATGTTTAATTATTCTGATTTTTGTAAAAAATACAAACATTTTGAAGGACTTGTTATTAACAAGAGTGGCTTTGATGTTTTGGAAGATGTTGGTTTTGATTTCAAAAAGATTCCTCTTGTTGATGTTTCACTCTCGGGAATAGCAAACGTTAATACAAATCTTTCTAAAACATCTACGCTTCTTGGGTTGTCAACTATGAGTGTGTCAAACGCATACAATACTGCTTCCACTGCAGGCGGCGGTGTTGGTATGATAAGAACTGCAAAAGAGTTCTTTTTGGGTGATGAATATGGTCGGTTTCAACCAAAAAATAAAGCTGAATTGCTTAAAGCAATTGCCTTTCATAAACATCATTCAGAATTGACGAATCAACATGAGCATTTGAAAAATGATCATGTAACTTTTCAGCGCGATTTTGGCGGGCGCGGGGGCGAATGGATATGGGCACGGGTGTCTGCTCCTTATGGATACACCAACGATATTGGCACATGGGATATTAGTTACACGCCACCTCTCGCTTCCGGACCTTCAATAACTGATTTGTCTTCATGCTTTGCTAATAATGATGTCATTAATACTGTCACTAATCATGATATACAAACCTCATGGGTTCTCCATAAGAAAACTGAAAGAACTGCTGTTAGAGTTGGTAATTCTATATATAAGAATAAACCAGCTGTTACAGCGGGTGGCACAGATTATTATAAGGCATGGGATGTTAGCAAAATTGCCAATATGCAATATACATTTTATAAAGCAACCAATTTCAACAAAACTCTCAGTCGCTGGGATGTCAGCAGTGTTCAAAATATGAAATCTATGTTTGAAGGTGCGAGTGCGTTTAATAGTGATATTAGCTTGTGGGATGTTGGACAAGTTAATAATATGGAGTCTATGTTTAAAGGGGCAACCAGTTTCAACAAAGATATTTACACTGCTGTTGTTAATCATGGTGCTGCGCCGGCACCAAAACCATATGCTGCTTGGAATCCTACGGCATGTGCTAATATGTCATCTATGTTTGAAGGTGCGAGTGCTTTTGATCGTGATATTGGTAATTGGAAGATAAACAGTGTTACAAATATGGAAAGTATGTTTGAAGGTGCAATCGCTTTCAATCAAAATATCGCCACTAAAGGAATACATAAGCTTGCTATATTTGAGGATGAGGAATGGCAACCAAATCAGATTAATACAGCTGATACTAGATTTGATAACAGTGCATATGCAGCTTCTGGTGGAGGCCTAGATACTGCTAAAACTGGTAAAACTGGTAATTATTTGGCATGGGATACAAGAAATGTAAATGATATGAGTAAAATGTTTAAAGGCGCATCTGCCTTTGATGATGATAACAATTCATGGTCTATATCTAACTGGAATACAATGCGCCTTGGTAATATGGAAGAAATGTTTATGGATGCAACTAAGTTTAATCAAGATATTAGAGCATGGTCTATAGGTATTGATTTTGATATCACAAATGCTTCTGGAACTCCGGCAGGAAGCGCTAATTGGAACAAAAATGTTTTTAGTGGTGCTACTGCGATGAAGGCAGGATACAAAAGACAAGATGGTTGGAATGGAGGATCTCCTAAATTAACCTTTTTCAATAGAGTTTATACTCCTTCTAGCAATGAGGAATTAAAAAGGGCTGTCAATCACTATCTTAACAAAGATCATGGCATTGCTGCTGGTGGAGCTGCAACTAATACGCACGCAGTTCATCCTATTATCTATAATACTGGATATAAGTCAAAATTAAATACCGTTCATGCGAATCTTCAGTTACTATTAACTGGGACCAGTGGTCTATCTTATCAAAAAGATATAGATACTCCTTTCAAGGTTAAAACATACGAAGTAGGTGGAACGATCCAATTTAATAGTACTAAAAATAGCCTCAGCAGTGCTCCTGTTGCAGTGGCTGCTGGTGGCCGCCTTAGTGACCTAGCCTTAGCATTATTTGATGAATATTTCCCATCAAGCGATCCTAATATTTATTTATTGGGTGATGAAACTGTTGCCGGCGTAACAAATGACGGAGCTTTCAAGGAAGGTGGTATTAGCCTTGCTCAAGATGCAGTGTCATATGCTCACACTTTTTTGAATAAAAATAAAGTTTTACCTGATCTTAATGCTACAGGAGGTGTTACTACCGATCATATTGAATTGATTACAGTTGCAATGAATGGATTTATTGTTCCCACATATGATGCAAACACAATGACAGAAACAGACTTAATGAATAATGTTAAATATGCAGCTCTTAGATGTTACGTTTCTGTTCTAGAGTATGCTGCTTATCATGCTTCCGCAGGCATTTCTAGAGTGGGAAAACGTAATGTTGATCTTTATCAACTTTCTGAATTAGCCACTCGTATAGCATTACTTTACTTATCAAAACACGTAAGAGTTCCTAATTTTATAAATACTCCCAAAAATGCTTTATCTTATTCAAGAGAGCTTAAAGTTCTAGCAGATATTAATAGTAACTGGCTGTTTAATAATCACATCAGGCGGCATAAAAAATACATAGATGTTCAAAATCTTTTAAAGAATGTCTCCGATCAAGGGAGTCTTCTTGCAACAAATCCGGGTAAGTATAATATGTATTTGGGAAATCAGTTTGGGTCCGTCAAGATTGGGACGACACACAAAGAGGTTCTTCTCTCTTCCTCCTTCGACGTCCAGAGATTTGTGAAGCACGGTGTGAGTAATGTCTCTGCTGATGCGCTTCCGGATTCGCTACAGACGTTTAATTTTGTTCATAACGAAATGCGCACTCCCAAGGAAGTCGCCTCCCGACTGGAAAAACGAAATATGAGATATCGCGCGGAATCGCAACTAGGTAACATGTTACACGAAATAGTTGTAGGATCTTTAGATACTATTATTGAAAATAAATTAGGCAAAAAATATGTAGCACCCATTTATGATTCTAATAATAATGCATTTGCCGTAATTGAGGCTTTCTCTAATATTGTTCGAACTGTCAATAAACTGTATTGGCGTAGAATAAATGTACTCGTAGCAAAGTACTGGCTGCGAGTGATGATGCATGGATCGCTCACACACATATATGTCATGCTTTCCACCTCCACCACCGTCGATGAAGATCATCGTAAGGAGACAATGAGCAAGTTTCGCGAAAAGGTGGCAACTGACTATATCCCATACATCGCGAAGGAGTTTGGCTTGAATGAACACGAATTAATGACCACAAAAGTGATGGAGTCTATTTTTAGAGATGAGCAAGGGCATTACGGGTGGAGTGATATGCCTGAATTGATAGATTTTAGTAAAGTTCTTGATCCTTATGAAACCGTTGAAGAGTACGGTAGCATCAACCCAGCTGAGAACGCAGCGAAATATATTTCTATTTTATTGAATCTATCATGGGGTTATTTCAAAGACGGAAATACTGATTTTGATAGACTGAACAGCACGGCCTTCAGGACCCCAGAGCAAATCAGAACTCTTCATTCTTTGGTTGAGGAAGGGTTCGAGCAGGAATACGCAACAGCGGCGAAGACTGCCGAGGATAAGCTGGCAATGAAGAAGCGAATTGTCGCCAAGGCAGCTGCCAATATTAGAAGCGGACTCAATTTGTTTAAGTATTTGGCATCTTCTGCGGAAACTGTCGAACTTAACAGTCAATTAAATAAAGATAAACCCTCTATATATGATCACATTGTAGATAAGATGATTTCTCGCGAAGGCAAACGCCAATCAGGCGATGGGCAAAATGATAGCTATGTAACAGTAAATCAAGAATTGCTCGATGAATATCTTGCACTTTCTAATAATGACATTTTATCAGAATATAATGAATTAAGAATTATTGTAAATGATATTGAAACTCATAAAACTGCTACTCTTTCCGATATAAATAAATACTACACTCAATTTGAAAATAAACTAATAAGCATGGATGCTAAGCAGAAAGCATATGCCACTACTTTATCTTATCCTAGTCCTCATGATAACTATTATTTCGATATGGAGTTTAGTTACAGACCAACTGCTAGTGGTTTAGGTCGCGCTGCAGCGGTTCATATGACGTCCAAGAACACACTTATAAATAATTTTACATCTGCAGTATCAGATGCCAAGACTTATTTGGATACGACGAGCGATTTGAATGTTGATAGTTATTCTTCTTTACCTCCGTTAATTATTGATGAACATGAAGCTATTAGCAACGATTTAAAGGATCTAATAAATGATAAACTTGGATGGACTTCATCAGGGACTATAAGATGGGATCCTGTGAGTTCAGTACAATTAAGTACTGGTAAATATTCTAATTCTATTACTGGGCATTTTAATGCGCGCGCAGCAGCATTTGATATTGGTACGACAACTGTAATTGGAACATCAACTTACTATAGCAATTTGAAAACTCAGATTACCGATGGTACCAAAAATGACTCTACTCCTGCGCAAATTGGGCTAGCTCAGGCCGCAAAAAACAATATATTGTTTAAGGTTAGACAGGATATTATAACAGACAATAATGTGTTTGTTACTAGTAATGCTAATAAATTGAGCGATAAGACAGAATCTAGTATTTTAGATTTAGTTGCTCTGAAATATGATTTTGTAACTGTTGGAACTTACACTAAAAAATTAGACGATTATAGAAATTATTACAGCACTATTGGTGTTGATAATGTTGATAAAGCAATTGACGAGATATTCAAAGAAGAAAGACTTACCAAAACCGTTATTAGTTTGTTGTATGATAAATATGCTAAGGAATGGAATGATAACGGTCGTGTAGCAGCTCAAAATGCGTTTGAAGCAGATGCACTTTACGATTTAATTAACGAAGAAATATGGTTTACCAATAATCCAAATGATCCTTCAGGAACAGTATGGAGCGCTACTAGTACTCCTACGAAGGCGGCACAGAGAGGTAACATTCAAGGCTTATTAACCTCTCAACTACGTAACGCTGCTTCATTTGATGCACATTTCTTTAGACGTGAGAGAGACGTTCATGGTGCCGGACATGTTGCTGCATTAAAGGCAGCTCCTGCTGATACGATTAGTAACTTAATTACTGATCTTACAGCTATAAGGGATACTATTGTCAACGCAACGCGTCCATCCTATGAAGATGTTAAAACGCATCTTCAAAATATCATAACTAAAATAAAACTTATTGAAGAACTTGTTGTTGGTACTACATCAACATATACATTTCGCATTCATTCAAGAGATCACAATAATAGTGATTTAGATACGGGCCCAAATAACCTTTTCAAAACTATAAAAGATAATGCAACTGTTATTATTGATTTGATTAACTTATATCTAGATGAAGCTACATACGTTGAACACAATAAAAATCTGTTCAATTATGACATTCGTTATTGGAATGTTAGTGCCGCTGACAATATGGATGAATTATTTAAAGATGCTACTGTCTTTAATGAAGATATATCTAGATGGGATGTTAGTAATGTTACTAGCATGAAAAATATGTTTGAAGGTGCAAGTGCGTTTAATCAAAATATTGGTAGGTGGGAAGTCAATAATGTTATGGATGTTACAGAAATGTTTAAAAATGCAGATTCATTTGACCAAAAATCTATTAGATGGTGGTCTCTTGACGCAGCGACAACTGGAGGTGTATCAAATATGTTCTTAGGTGTAACAGCTCTTGATGGAATTACAGATATTACAGGCCCGACCAGTGCTCGAGTAGTAACAGGAGCAACATCAGGAGATATTGCTCAAGCACCAATTCTTACGTCTGGTGGTGTTAATGTATTTTTCAATAAAAGCTTTGCTCCTCTTAATAAGACAGAGCTTAGGAAAGCTATTGCATATTACATGGACAAAGATACTGCAAATAAGTTTATCGAAATTGCAGGTGGTCTCCCAGTCACATATGATGATAATATTAACGAATGGGATATGTCTGCCTTTACTGATTTAATTGGTTTGTTTACTGGCACACACTACGGTGTTGATTTTACAAGCTTTAATGAAGATATTGGTAATTGGAATGTCAGTACTATTACTGACATGAGTGGAATGTTTGAGAATTGTGGTGTGTTTAATCAAGATATTAGTGCCTGGGATGTTAGCAATGTTACTAATATGAGTTCTATGTTTAAGAATGCTGCTTCATTTAATCAAGATCTTGGTGCTGCGGGCGGCGGGGGATGGGATGTTGGTTTAGTTGAATATATGAACTCTATGTTTGAAGGAGCAACTAACTTTAATGGAGATATTACCAGTTGGGATGTCAAGAAGGTTGTTACTATGCAAGCTATGTTTAAAAATGCAACTAGCTTTAATAAAGCTCTTAAGTGGTATACTAGCAGTGTTACAGATCTTTCTTTTATGTTTGAAGGAGCAACTGCATTTAATAGTGACGTTCAGTTCTTCACTTATAATGTTACTACTATGGAAGCTATGTTTAGAAATGCTACCAGCTTTAATAAACTTATTTGCAAGGCTAGTGCTATTATTCCTTATGGTGGTAAAGTTAATTTTCGGTTTAGCACATGGAATATGGGTAGGTTTTCTTCAACACCCCAACGTAATATGTCAAATCACCAGAGACCTAAAACAGGTGTTTCTAATCTTGTCTCAATGTTTGAAGGTGCTACTAACTTTGGAAAGGAATGGAGTGAAAAGGATGAAAAACGGATGCTTGCGTGGAATATTATCCCAAATGCTCAACTCACAAATATGTTTAAAAACACATATATTATCTCAAACTCATCGACGCTCTCACTTACAAAAAACGCGCCCAATTGGGATGTAGTAAAGATTTTCAATAATTTTAGAGAAGTAAGAACACAATTTGGTATTATTGCGGATATATAAGCAAAATCTAAACAAAATAAAATTTTATATTATAATAATTTAATACTTATAATATAAAATTGAAAAACTATTGTTGATATATTTTTTATATATCAACAAATATATTATCAACTATGACATCTTCAAATGCATCTTTAAATTGTTGCATATGCTTGGAAAATATAAATAAAAATGATCAGCGAGTATTGCCATGCAATCATGTATTTCACAATGAATGCTATTTAAAATGGGAATCTCACAGCAACAGTGGTACTACCGCATGTCCATTATGCAGAGAAGAACATCAAAATAGCGGCGAATCAAATAACACGAGGAACCAAAGGGCCTTTAATAATCGGAGATCCACCAGGTTTAATCACTATACAAGAAGGCGACGTAATAGAATGCAACGCGCACGTATGAGGGGGTTTGATATTTTTCGTAATCTAGATCCATCATACTATCATGATAATATGGACATGGATATTGATATTGATACCACATTTAAATCCGCTGTTGTTGCTTTTATAACCATTCTTGTCGTAGCCATACCTATGGGTATCACTCTATTCATGCACGAAACTTGCGTTTGCAAACTAAATTGGAATGAAGGACAGCTTTCTATGACACAACACCACTGGCTCGGTGGAACAACCGTATATGAACGACCACAAATATGTACAATGTGGTGCTGAATTATTTAATATATAAACCTACTGCTGCATCTTGTCCTATCCTAAAATAATCTGCATAAATATTTACTTTTTTTAAATCATCGCTTGTTTCTAAAAACTTTACATTTGTTCCATCACCAAAGATAACCAATCTATGAAAACCCTGTGCTAATTTGTATTTATCAAACATTTTTGTTAAAAGTATTTTTTGCAGGTTTTCGTTATAACTTTCCACACCATCTTTAAATATGTATTGTGTCATCTTTATTGCCTCTTCACTATCTTTCGCAAATCCAGTCTCTAATAAATAATTTTCCATTTTTTCTCTTGCCTGCAAAGGATATCTAGCAAATTGTTTTATATAATGACTTTTATGAGACTTTTTCTCTATCTCAAACACTCTTTGGTGTTTCCACTTTTTTGTTGTCGTCGTATTTCCAATAAAACAACATTTCTCTCCCAAATTATAAAATGGCTCCGAAAATATCTTATTCGACTTTTTAATATAATCAATTCCCTTTAATCCAGGATCTGATATGCGAACATCACTGCCTTTTATCTCATATAATAATCCAGAATCTTGAATATCACCCTTTTTTGGCTGACTTGATTGTGGCCTCATTAATCTATAAAGTAACTCAAACTTTCCACAACATGCATTCGGAGATGTATTTAATCCGCATGGCGTCATTTGCGAAACTTGCCCCAGAAATGATACTATTTTATTTTTTGTATTGGCATCAGCATCTAGATTTTTATTGAAATAATTATTTAATTGCTCTCCGAGATTGCCTTCTTTAAACTCAAATGCATGGGCTTTTGTTGTTGTTTCAATGTTTTCAATTTCTGTGATATTTAAGTTTGCTTTATATGCTGGCCAAAACAAATCTTGCGCAATAGACATGCGTTTTACACTGTTTTTTCCTATGTTATTGGTTTTTAACCAATTCGCAAAGGTATCAAGTACAATTTTTACTTGTTTGTTCATAATTAACTTATATATACTTATGTAATTGTTTATTTAATCAATTTTATGTATCTTATTTAGTTTTACGTGTTTTACTCGTTTTACTTGTTATCTTAAATGCTAATAAAAGATTTAATAATTTTGCTTAAAGTTGTAATTATATATTTATTATCAATGGATACTACACACACCGTAACATCATATGAGACCACTGAAGATGTGCCTGAACCAGACCTTTCTTACAAAAAATATAATGAGTTTGCTATTTTTGGACATTTGGTAAGCGCAATTGCAATGATTTCACTACTAGCAGAGAAAACTTCTTTGATTATTCCTTATACAGAAACCTTTGCAGAATACACAAATAAACCTGACAACTCTACGTGCGCAGTTGGAAGCAGGACATTTGAAACAACAGATCAGACTTTTTGCATCACAACTGTAACAAAGCCAGTAAGCTGCGATAACGACTTTTGTTATGGAATTGATTTGGGCGCACTCATTATCTCATTTCATTTGCTTTCATTTGTATTTCAACTAGCCGCACAACTTACCAATGTAGTTGGCCCAGTTCTAGGCTATCGATACGATGATATGATTGCTGCCAATAAAAATCCTCTCAGATTTATTGAATATAGTTTTAGTGCTTCCATCATGCTTATCGCCATTGCTGTTCTTAATGGTGTGACTGATATTAATCTAATTACATCTATTGCTGTCCTAACCGCAGCCTGCCAACTTTGTGGATTGGCAGTTGAGTTTGTTGATGATGTGGTCGTAAAGTGGCTTTTGCATCTAACTGGATGGCTACAGTTTTTCTGGGCCTACGGCATCATTTTCCATGCTTTTTTTAGATCTGTTATTTCAGCAAATGATACTGGTGCTCCCGGACCACCATCTTTTGTTTATATTATTGTTATTGTCTTGTTTCTACTTTACGCTTCATTTGGGTTCGTACAATTTGCTGAACTCATCATGGGTAATAAGTTTAACAGATACACAAAGGAAAAATCATATGTTTTGCTTTCTTTGACAGCCAAACTTTTGCTTGGATGGATGATCTTTTCGAATGTTCTTATTTTGGCAAATTAATTTCTCTTTGTTTCTAAGTAGTGATCACAATTAATACTTGATTCAGTGTTTCGCTCATCTCTAAATATGCCTGTTTCCCTAATTTTATTTGTATTATGATTTATCATTAAATCATACATTATCTTGTAAAAATATATTTTTTTATTATCTATCACAGAATATCTTACCTTTGAATTATAAATAACCCTTACACCATTTACCTTTCTTAAACAGTCTTTAAAAATACTTATACTATTGCTATAATTTTTAATATGTATATCATCTTTCAAATGCTTTCCATGACGTTTAATGTCATGCACCATAAAAGATGTTATATTGAACCATATACCTTCCGGGAAATACATAATTCTATAATTAAATATTATAAAATTATGTTCATATAAAATTATGCTCATATAAAATTATGCTCATTCATTTAAATGACAATCTATTTGGTCCAAATAAAAAATGTCTCTACTCGCTTTTATTAACTTTTCTTTGTTTTCATCTGTTTCTAACCAAACCAAAAGCTTTATTGCATTTGTATATTCCTTGGATGTGTCTATTTTTTCTTGTTTTACTTGCATTATCTTTAAAAACTTATGTATCTTTGCTATTAAATAACTATGTACTATATCTATTATAGCAATACGTAATCTGTGATTATATTTATCTAGTTTCCATGTATTATCTATATCTGATTTATAATACCAAATGTTATTGTAAATGTCATCGCATTTAAATCTACCTTTCAAGAGAGAATACATAAATATTGATAATCTTGTATCAGTAAAATTACTGATTTCGTCGAAACAATCCTCAGGACTCAACTTTTTATATTCTGCAATAGTATTTGACATATTAACACTAGTGTCCATTATAATTATTACTAATCTTTTTTATTTAAATTAATACCACACCTTCATTTGGACCGCATTCTATTATTGAACTTTCTTTTATTACTGATTTTTTTTCTTCATTATCTTCATTGTCTTCATCATCCGATATCGGAAAAACTAAGTTTACATTATCTCGTTTTGAACATCCACAGTATTTTTTTGTCTCAGGAATACACTCATACCAAAATGCACCCTGGCATATTAAACATAAAAAACCCAATATACTAAAACAAATTATATCTACATCATCCATTAATTAAATAAACTAGTCTGTCTTTAATTTATTTCTTATTTATAGTAGATCAAATGTTATTCAAAGAGAGAAAATACATAAATAATTCAGTAAATAATCGTATTTTGCATCTAAAACTAATTATTTGTGATCACATTCCATTCTCAGATTAGTAGTTTTTTGCGTCGTTGGTCCAGAAACTATATGGATAATAAAATGTATTACCTATTACACCTGTTGCTGCAGCCATCTGGCTCATTGTTGTTATTGCAGTTGTTGCTGTTGCCATTGCTGGTACTCCGTATCCAAATGCAGCACATACGGTTACCACTGGAGCTGCGGCCCCGGCGCATAGAATGGCACAAGCGGATCCGGTTAGTAGTCCAGTGTATATTCCAGCAGCCATCCATACTGGTGTAAGAGCTGCTTTTTTTATTAATTCTTTATTTCGTTGCGATATATATTTATCAATAAGTTGCTTTAATTTTTTGCCGAATGTTGATTGATGTTTAGCTGGTAGGCTTTTGTCATATACAGCACAGCACATTACTCCTCCCATTAATATGATACATATAGTAACCGGGTAGGAATTGGATATCTTGTTAATTATATTTTTTATTTTTGGGATAACATAATCTATTGTTGTTTTTTTAAGAAAATCTTTTTTATTATTAATCGCCCATTTCGCATACCTTATTGTTGATGTTGTTGTGTTTGCAGCAATAGTAATATGATTAATTAATTGATCTTCTATTGTGTTTCTGATTTCTAGATACTGCTTGTCATTAGTTGTTAAATCAATGACATTATTATTGTTTTTTCTGATTTCGCTTATTAATCGATTTTTCTCTTCGTTATTATCTTTCTTCGTTTCTGTAGAAAGATTTGCGTCAATAAATTGAAAATTAATATGACTCATGTTTATGATCACTTTAAACTTTTTATTTTTTAATGAAAGAATTAAGTTTATTTCAATTTTTAAGTATTAAAATTAAAAAATTGAAAATGATTATTATAAAAATATAATTTGACATATAACATCTCACATACACACATATATACAATGGCAGCAATCGTCGCAGTACCAGTCGCAGTAGAAGTTGCATCAGGAGTTTGGGGAATCCTCGCTGCAGTTGGCGGAGCACTATTGGTTTCTGCCGGAATTGGCGCAGCTCAACAAATTGGACAAAACGGGGACCGACAAGAAACCGGCGCGGATCCTCTCCCAGAACCATCTATTCCAAAACCATCCCCTAATCCAGGAGGAACACCGCCTGTTGAAAAACCATGGGAAACTCCATCAAATCTTCCGCGCCCAGAACCAGGTTGGATTAGAATGTAAAGGGGGAATCTCTGTCTTTTGCATAAAAACATAAATTACACAATTCTTTTTTTATATGATTTTGCGTATCATTCCAATTATAAAAAAAATAAATTGGCGGCGAAAAACATATTTTTGCTACTTTATTCGGCATAGGATATGTATTTTTTTTCATTTCTTTTTTACACATATTACATCTTTTTGGAAAATAACTTAATATTTCTCTTCGTAATTCAGCACAACCAAACACTTTATTGACAGCATTATTCATAATAGTTATTTTATTTATTTGTTTATCTTTAACTATTTTGGAAAAAATCTTTAATTTGCCAATATTTTCGAAAAAATTGAAGGTTTTTAAGTAATTATTAGTTTCTTAAAAACAAAAATGTCGGGAAATATCTTAAGCCCAGAAGTCTTTATAAATCTAGGTGGAAGACCAGGCTGTGTTGGTCGCGTAGTTCCAAATGCCATAGGACGGACTGGCATCGGTTGTGGCGGGCGGTTAGGAATTGGTTGTAAATTATGTGCTGCATATCGTAAAAAGGTAGAAGAAGAACGTGAAGCATGGTTGAAAGCACACTTAAGTAAATTAGCTGCTATGAGTGATGAGGAAAAGAAGAAACTACAAGAGGAGAAAGCAAAGCGAATGGAGGAAATGAGGCTGAGAGCGGCGGCAAACGACGCGGCTCGACTGGAGAAAATAGAAGCAAGAAAGAGAATGTCTGCATTAAGACGTAGAAAAATAGAACAGCTGGTCGCGCAAGGTTTATGCCCGCTGGACGAAAAAGATATTCACTCAAGGGACTGAATCTGTGATGACAAAGCTGCTCTCATAGGACAGTAAAAGAAAAAAAGAATGCCAGAAATGGTTTTCTATTTTTTTTCATGATTTTGACAAACTATATCCCAAAACAATCATAATAAATACAACAATTAATATTGTTAAAAACAACAGTAATTTACGCTGGGCCATATCCCAATGCGGGGTATTATCAATACCAACAACTTCAGCTTCAATACTTGGTTCTAGATTATCACCTATATCAATAACTACAGCTTCAGGATAATTCATAATTTTCTTATATTCGGAAATTATGACTTTAACAAACTCAATTTTATAAATAATTTGAATGAATGAATATTTTATTGTGAGCCTATATTGTGTGCTATATTATGAGCCTATATTGTGCATATTTTGTGAGCATATTTTATGAGCATATTTTGTCAGCTATATTGTGAGCTATTTGTGAGCTATTTTATGAGCTATATTATGAGCTATATTATGAGCATATTTTGTGAGCATATTTTGTGAGCATATTTGTGTGCATATTTTATGAGCTATTTTATGAGCTATATTGTGAGCTATTTTATGAGCATATTTGTGAGCATATTTTGTGAGCTATTTGTGAGCATATTTGTGAGCATATTTTGTGAGCTATTTGTGAGCATATTTGTGAGCTATTTGTGAGCATATTTGTGAGCATATTTGTCTGCATATTTTATGAGCTATTTTATGAGCATATTTTGTGAGCATATTTGTGAGCATATTTGTGAGCAT
>Ga0115566_10002091_pt1 | contig 16652 bp, 15 predicted proteins | sample COGITO_mtgs_1204_3_FD_87173 | JGI IMG/M metagenome (GOLD analysis project Ga0115566, IMG submission 87173) | Pelagic marine microbial communities from North Sea - COGITO_mtgs_120405 | ecosystem: Environmental > Aquatic > Marine > Epipelagic | place: Germany:Helgoland, sampling site Kabeltonne...
ACGAACGGCAACAGGTCCTGTGCTGTTTTCTTCCCGGCATATTGCACGTGCTCCCGGTCAACCAGATACACCAGTGCATTGACCTGCTGTGCGGCACCGTCACGATCAACGAGCATCTCGCGCCAACGTTCCTTGTAGATCATCGTTACCTGTTCGCGTTCACGCAAATAGGCAATCGTCTCGTCCCGCCTGCTGCCGGCCACACGATACCCGATACCTCGGCATGATCCGCCGCGATCAAGCCCCAACACCATACCGGGCTTGTCAGGCGTTCCGCGATGAACATGTGAATAGATACACAACCTGCGATGAACTCCGTGCATGATGGCGCCACAGCGTTCTTCAAAAGCAAATCCCGGCCGCCACATCAGCGACCCGTATCCAAATACCCAAAAATCCGAAATCATCTGCACACCATATCCTGATCAAGGCAGTTGCATAGCAGACGCAGTCTTCCCGCTTCAACAGACACCGTGATACCTTACCGGAGAATCATCCGATCAACCGACTTTTATCCTGCGGTTCTCACACCATGAACAACCCTCTCAAGATCAAGCGCACCTCGCCTCTGAAAATGACGGCCCCGCTCATAGTCTTTGTCTGCATCGCGCTGGCCTGGAGTGTCTACTGGTATATCGCGCTGGGCACCGCCAAGCAAAAACTCGCAACGCTGGAGGCAAGTCATGTCACCCTGCAATGCAACGACCGAAGCTGGGGCGGGTATCCATTCCGAATTCATTTCGACTGCACCGGCGTTGCTGCAACACTGGCGGGCACCCGCATCACGGCAGACAAACTCCGCCTCATCGGCCAGGCCTGGAACCCAAATCATGTCATTGGCGCGCTGTTCGGTCCCGTCAGTATCGACACTGTGAAAATCTCCGGAGATCCGATCCGCTTCAGCTATCGTGCCAGCGCTGGTAAACTGGCAATTGCATCACTGCTGGCAGAAAACCAGACAATCCGGTTTACCGGCAACAAGCAACTCGCTGTCACAAAAACCGAAACCCACATCCGGCCCTCGGCAACCACGGACCAGCTCGATCTGGCCATCATCCTGTCCGGCGTTTCGACCGCCACCGCCAAGCTTGACAGTTTCATCATTACCGGCACCTTGAACAAGGAGTTCCCCAAACAGGGCAGCTTTGACGCAATGTCGGAACCGTCCGATTATCTCGACGCACTCCTGATTGTCCAGTACCTGACAGGGCTCGGTGATACAGAAATGAACGCGGCCCAGGCCATTATCAGACCGCTTCTCAGATCGAACGACAACAAGCTGCCCATCCAGATAAAAGACCAGACCTGGTACTGGGGCCCGTTTGCCATAGCCAGATCAGACTAAAGCGTGTTGCATGCACTCAATAGGGTTCATTGCCGCCATCACCCGGGCTTGCGGGATCCACATGCTGGCCACCGCGCCCGAAATCGGGTTCTTCGGTATCCTGGCCCGCCTCGATAATCCGCTGGCGAATGCCGCGTGCGCGGGTAAACGTGTCGAACAACATGTCCCCGTCCCCCCAGCGAATGGCTCTCTGCAACGCCGACAGGTCTTCTGAAAACCGCCCCAGCAATTCCAGTACTGCCTGCTTGTTGTTGAGATAAACGTCCCGCCACATGGTCGGGTCCGATGCCGCAAGGCGCGTGAAATCCCTGAACCCACCGGCCGAATACTTGATGACCTCCTGCTGGGTCACCTCCTCGAGATCGGCCGCTGTTGTGACGATGTTGAATGCAATCAGTTGCGGCAGATGCGATGTGATGCTCAATACACGGTCGTGATGATTGGCCTCCATCATGTCGACATCGGAACCGCAGGCCTGCCAGAATGCAGTCAGGCGTGCTACCTTGCCGTCATCCGAACCGGGCAAAGGCGTCAGAATGCACCAGCGGTTTTCGAACAGCGAGGCAAAGCCGGAATCCGGGCCGGAATATTCGGTACCGGCAATCGGATGTCCGGGTATGAAATGCACATTGTCCGGAATGTGCGGCGCCACCAGCCGGATAACCGCAGATTTGACCGATCCCACGTCGGTGACGATAGCACCGGGCTTCAACGACGGCCTGATCGCTTCTGCAACCGCACCACACGCGCCGATCGGCACGCAAAGTATCACCAGGTCGGCATCGCGCACTGCATCTGCTGCGTCTTCATGCATCGTATCCACCAGGCCCAGCTCCATGGCCCGGCTGCGGGTTTCCGCCGTGCGTGCATGACCGGAGATGGTTTTCGCCAGCTTCTCGCGGCGCATGACATGCGACAAGGATGAGCCGATCAGGCCCAGTCCAATCAGGGCAACCTTTTCAAAAGCTTCAAACGCCATGACTGCTCAATCCGCCATGAACGTTCGAAGTGCCGTGAGAAAGGCAGTGCATCCGTCCGCGTCCCCGATCGAGACCCGCAACGCGCCGGGCAGTCCGTAACCATCCATGCGCCGCACGATCACATTGTTCGACGCCAGGAACGCATCGGCTTGCGCAGCCGTTCTGCAGCCGTCCGGCGGGAAATGCACCAGGATGAAATTGCCGACGCTCGGCGTTACCTTCAATCCCAATGCTTCGACAGCCATGGTTACCTTCGGCAGCCAGACATCATTGTGCTCAACAGCTTTTGCCAGGTGCGCCTGGTCGCGAACCGCCGCAGCCCCTGCAGCAATTGCAGGCATGCCCACATTGAACGGACCGCGGATCCGGTTCAGCACATCTGCAACATTGGCCGGACAATAAGCCCATCCCAGGCGCAGTCCCGCCAGCCCGTAAGCCTTTGAAAACGTGCGCGTCATGACCACGTTCCTGAAGCTGGACACCAGCTCCAGTCCGGCTTCATAGTCATTGCGCCGGACATATTCCGCATAGGCCGCATCCAGTACCAGCAGACAATCCGGCGGCAGGCCTGCCTGAAGCCGCTTGATCTGGTCGAAACTGACATAGGTGCCGGTTGGATTGTTGGGATTGGCCAGAAAAACCATCCGGGTGCGCGGCGTGACCGCCGCAAGAATGGCGTCAACATCAGCCGTGAGATCGCGCTCGGGCACCACGACCGGTGTCGCCCCGTTGGCCCGGATGACAATCGGGTAAACCAGAAAACCATGCTCGGTGTAGATAGCCTCATCACCCGCCTGCAAGTAGCCGCTTGCCAGCAACTGCAGCAATTCGTCAGACCCGGCACCGCACACGATGTTGGCAGGATTGATGCCATAGCACTCTGCCAGTGCCTCGCGCAGCGCACTCGATCCGCCATCGGGATACAGGGCAAGATTCTGTGCACACGCGGCATAGGCCTGCAATGCCGCCGGACTTGGGCCCAGCGGCGATTCGTTCGATGACAGCTTGTGCACCTTGCCGGCACCGGTGCCCGCGGATTTACCGGGCACATAAGCCGCGATATCAAGAACACCTTCGCGCGGCCGCGGCATTTTCTCTGTATCAGTCATTGCGTACCAAGCTCCATCGCACTGGGGTATCTGCCGGCTATCTTGAGACCCAGACCGCTATTGCCCTTCAGGCCAACCAGCGGTTGCTCCGATATTTCCAGGTATCCCGGCAGCGACGTTAGATGGACGTCATCAGCCAGTTTCAGATGCCATATCGGCTTGGGGACAAAGTCGCGCGGCAGTTTGCCAGTCGTCACCAACAGCGTTTCGTCCTCGCCCGTCGGCTCGCTCAGCGCATGACCAAGCACCGCAAGTGACCTTGCCGGCTTGTCCGAACCGGCAGCCAGAACCGCCACCACGCGCGCGCGCGGTCCGTCCCCGGTCTGATCCAGTATGCCTCGCCAATCAAGTTTCATCGGCACCACGACGAGCACCTGTTCATGGTCGGCAAGGGCGCCAAGCGCTGCCTTCAGTGAGCCGGCTTTCTCAATCGGCACCAGGGAAGAAAACAGGTCGATAGCCTGCCGGTACCGGGCATCGGTCATGACCTCGGAAACGGTTACAATGCGCACATCGGCCTGCGCCAGAATGGATGCCGAAATCACCGTGCGCCATACCCGTTCAATGACCCCCACGGGAACGCGACCGTCGGCGATCTCGACCAGGCGGCGCAGAATGACGGCTTCACGGCCGGGCCGGTACGGCATTCCGCCTGCCAGCAGGCTGGATGTCTTGGCAAGCCGCACCTTCTCACTGGCCGCAAACCGGGCGCACAGCAACTCCACGATCTGCTCGTCGATGCTGTCTATCTCCTGCCTGATACCGCTAAGGTCAGACCTTTGAATAGCCGGTTTGTCCATCAGGGAAAACTGCCTGTGTGAGGTTCATTGAGTGCCGAGGTTCATCCTCGTGATGAACCAAGGTTCTAGAGAGACATCGGCAAAAAATCAAAGACAAACAGGCATGCCGAAATATCATGGTTATGAGTGTGACCGCGGGCTCAATCCGGTGCGGGCCGGTTGCGCAATGATGTTGGGCCGCAATGACGGGACCAGCTGGCGCTTTTGCTTGCTGCCTGAAACCGAGTAGACCTGCTTGATTGCCTCAACCATGATCAGTCCTGAAAATCCCGGCCCGATCCACGAACCCACCCGCTCGCACAGTGTGGCACTGCGCACCATGAAGCGGCGATCACTTGGCGGCATGAACAGCATGGAGGTCCACTCAGCCGGTGAAAACTGTGCATTGCGCAGAAGCGTTGTCAACTGACCGTGTGAGAACGGTCTGCCGTGACCGAAGGGGGTGTTGTCAAACCGCGCCCACAGGCCGCGCCGGTTCGGAACAATGAACACGGCACGCCCCTGTGGCGCCAGCACCCGCCACAGTTCGCGCAGCATGTCAGGCAATTGATCGGTCAACTCCAGTCCGTGCACAACCAGCACGAAGTCCATACTGCCGTCTGCAACAGGCAAACTGGCCTCATCCACCAGGGCACTGGAGCTGTTGCCCCGGGCCGGCCAGTGGACGACGCCCTGGCGTGCAGGCATCATTGCCATCACGGTGCACCCCTCGCCAGCCAGGCTGTCCAGGTAAGGTGTGCAATAGCCGAGCCCCAGCACGCGGGCACCCTTTAATCCTCGCAATCTGGCGCGGAGCCGCGAAGCCACGATACGGCGCGTTGCATGACCAAGCCGGCTGGCGTAAAATTCCCTGAGATCGACAACATCCATAATCTTCTCAACCTATCCCAAATTCACACCGTTACAACAGGATCAACATGTCCAAGCTTCAGTACCATCTGTTTCCGGCTCTCAGCGACAATTACGGCGTTCTGATGCATTGCCCCGAAACCGGCCAGACCGCCTCGATTGATGCACCGGAGGCCGCAGCCGTCGAACAGGCATTGGCAGACACCGGCTGGCAACTCACACATATACTGATCACGCATCACCATCATGACCATGTCGGCGGGGTGCTCGAACTCAAGGCCAGGTGGAACTGCGCGGTTGTCGGCAGTTCGCAAGAGCCCAATGCCCTGCCCGGACTGACTGACACCGTAACACCGGGCGGCACCTATGATTTCGCGGGCCATATCGCCCGGATCATCGCCACCCCCGGACACACGCTCGGCCACATCACCTGGCATTTCGCCGATGACGGTGTTGCATTTGCAGGTGACACGCTGTTCACACTGGGCTGCGGACGGGTTTTTGAAGGCACCATGGAACAGATGTGGTCATCCATGCAGGTTTTCGCGGCCATGCCGCCGGAGACGGTTGTCTACAGCGGCCATGAATACACAGCCGCCAACGCAAAATTTGCCCTGAGCGTCGATCCTGACAACGTGGCCTTGCAGGCGCGCGCAGATGAGATTTCGCAACTCCGGGCTGCGGGAAAACCAACCGTGCCGACAACAATTGCCCAGGAAATGCAAACCAATCCGTTCCTGCGCGCCGGTTCAGCGGACCGCTTTGCGGAAGTGCGCAGAGCCAAGGACAGTTTCTAGAGCATCATCCGATCAGATGGAATCATCCGATCGGATAAAGATGCTCGATTCCAAAGTGTTAGAGCATGTTTCCGCCTCAAGATGCGTCTGTTTGAGGCGGAACCACTCCGATATCAGGCAACTGCCGTGTAAATGAAGGCTGCATAGCCGGCCAGGAACGCAAACCCGACGCGTTTGCCGAAGCGTTTGACCACCAGGGCGATGAAGGCCAGCACCAGCGACGCGCCAATCATCACGGCTATGTTCACTTTCAGCATCTCCTCGGAAACCGGGATCGGTGAAATGACCGCGGTGATGCCGGCAATACCGAGAATATTGTAGATATTTGATCCCAGCACGTTTCCCAGCGCAATGTCGGAGTGTTTTCGAACGGCGGCAATAATTGATGTCGCCAGTTCGGGCAGCGACGTACCGATGGCAACCAGCGTCAATCCGACAACTTCGTCTGAAACCTCGAAAGACTTCGCCACGATAATTGCATTGTCGACCAGCAACTTGCCCCCGAGCACCACGGCGACAGTACCCCCGACAACCAGCAAAATGTCCAGCCATATTGAACTGGAGGCTTGCGGCACATCATCTTGCGGGGCCGCTTCCTTGCCATTGTTGCGGCGATCGGAATACAGCAGATAACCCAAATAGCCGATCAGCAGGGCAATAAACACCAATCCCCATTGCTGCGACAGCACACCGGGATAGCACGCCACCCCCAGCAGCACTGCCGCCAGGACCATGACAAGACCATCGCGGAAAACCGCTGCCTGTGAACACAGGATTGGATAGATTATCGCGCCGACGCCGAGGATCAGAAGTATGTTGGCAATATTCGACCCGACCACGTTTCCCATGGCTATGCCGGGTGCGCCCGCAAGTGCGGCTTGAATCGACGCCACCAGTTCCGGCACTGAGGTTCCGAAGCCGACAATGACGATGCCGACCACCAGGTGAGACAAGCCAAGCCGCAAGGCGAGCGCAGCAGCGCCGCGCACCAGAAACTCTCCACCAGCCAGCAGCAGGACAAACCCTGCCAGCAATCCCAAATAGGTCATTGTGAGCCCCTTGCCTGCGCACCCGTTTATCTGCCTGCCTTATCTAGGAAAGCCACCGACAAATTGAAAGGGCAGCAGAAATCAATCTGCTGCCCTGGATCATCTCCAACCTGGATTCGTCGGTTAGATCATGTACTGGCCGCCATTTGCCGAAATGGTCGAACCAGTGATGAAACCTGCATCATCGCCCACCAGGAAGAGTACGCACCTGGCAATTTCTTCCGGCTCTCCAAGGCGTCCGACCGGAATATGTGGCAGGATGGCCTTGTCGAGAACATCCTGCGGAATAGCGCGCACCATCTCCGTACCGATGTAACCGGGGCAAATCGCATTGACGGTAATGCCCTTCTTCGCACCTTCCTGTGCCAGTGACTTGACGAAACCGATATCACCCGCCTTGGCTGAGGCATAGTTCGCCTGGCCCATCTGGCCTTTCTGACCGTTGATCGAAGAAATGCACACCACCCGTCCAAAACCGCGCTCGCGCATGCCTTCCCAGACCGGGCGAGTCATGTTGAACAGGGAGTTGAGGTTGGTGTTGATCACCGCATTCCAGTGTTCCGGTGTCATCTTGTGGAACATGGCATCACGTGTAATGCCGGCATTGTTGACCAGGATATCGACCGGACCAAAATCGTTCTCGATCTGCTTCAGGGCCGTTTCACAGGCTCCGTAATCGCCAACATCCCATTTCATCACCTCAATACCGGTCTGGCTCTTGAAGCTTGTCGCCGCTTCATCATTGCCGGCATAGCTGGCAATGACCTTGTAACCGGCATCCTTGAGTGCGGTTGCGATGGCTGCACCAATACCCCGGGTTCCCCCGGTTACGACTGCAATACGTGACATGTGATTACTCTCCCTGTTTTCTGTTTTTGTTTTGATTTGTCTCAGTCGCGCTCCACGCACATGGCAACGCCCATACCACCGCCAATGCACAATGTGGCAAGGCCCTTCTTGGCATCGCGCTTCTTCATTTCGTGCAGCAGCGTTACGAACACCCGCGCACCCGATGCACCGATAGGATGACCGATTGCGATGGCACCGCCATTGACGTTGACAATGTCCGGGTTCCAGCCCATTTCGGCGTTGACCGCACACGCCTGTGCCGCGAAGGCTTCGTTGGCTTCAACAAGGTCGAGATCCTCGACCTTCCAGCCGGCCTTCTTGAGTGCGGCCCGCGATGCCGGGATCGGACCCGTACCCATGATGGCAGGGTCAACACCGGCATTTGCCCAGGACACGATACGCGCCAGCGGTGTCAGTCCCCGCTTTTTGGCTTCCGCTGCGCTCATCAGGATAACGGCGGCGGCACCGTCATTGATGCCGGATGCATTGGCGGCTGTAACCGAGCCTTCCTTGTCAAAGGCGGGCCGCAGTTTGCCCACTGTTTCCATAGTCGTGCCGTACTTGATGTATTCGTCCTGGTCGACAATCGTTTCGCCCTTGCGGGTTGTTATCGTGACCGGGCAGATCTCGTCGGCAAACTTGCCGGCTTTCTGCGCTACTTCAGCCTTGTTCTGCGAAGCCACGGCAAAAATATCCTGCTGCTCACGGGTGATCTGCCATTGCTTGGCAACATTCTCAGCCGTGGTACCCATGTGATAGCCGTTGAAGGCATCCCAGAGACCGTCGCGGATCATGGTATCGATCATGTTGTAGTCGCCCATCTTCACGCCGTTGCGAAGAAACTGGCAATGCGGCGCCTGGCTCATGGACTCCTGCCCGCCGGCCGCAACGATATTCGCGTCGCCACTGGTTATCTGCTGCATACCCAGTGCAACCGCGCGCAGGCCGGAACCGCACAACTGGTTCATGCCCCATGCCGGGCTTTCAACCGGAATACCGGCATTAACCGATGCCTGCCGCGCCGGGTTCTGGCCAGCGCCTGCCGTCAGAATCTGGCCGAGAATCACCTCGTCAATTTCTTTGCCTTCAAGCCCGGCACGCTGCATGGCAGCTTTCAGCGCTATAGTGCCAAGTTCGGACGCCGGTAACGGGCTCAAGGCGCCATTGAAGGAACCGACCGGGGTGCGGGCTGCCGAAACGACTACAACGGCATTATCGGAAGTGGACATGGGCATCATCCTTTTCAACTGGGTAAATCATGCGTTCAAATTCGCGAGATACTTGCCCCAACGAAACTTATTGTGCAATGCACAATTAGTCGCGGTCTGTGCGGCATATGAACCGCCTCGACAGCCGGGCAAAAACACACCACACACGATTTACCCCAATTCAGTCAATTGAAAGTCGTCATTGCGTTGCTCGACAAGTCTGCATTGCCATGTATATGGTGCAATGCACAGGCAGCCCCCAGACAGGATCAAACTGTCCCTTTCATCTCGAGACCGCAGAGTATCAAATATGGCCGAAGACAAGAGCGCACCAATTGTCATCAAGAAATACGCCAACCGGCGTTTATACAACACGTCAAGTTCTGCCTACGTGACGCTTGATGATCTTTCGCAAATGGTCAAGGAAGGCTCCGATTTTGTGGTCCACGACGCCAAGAGTGGCGACAACATCACCCGCCAGGTGCTGACACAGATCATTTTCGAAGAAGAGGCCAAGGGGGAGAACCTGCTGCCGATCGATTTCCTGCGGCAGTTGATCCGGTTTTACGGCGACAGCATGCAGTCCTTCGTACCAAGCTACCTGCAGTTCTCCATGGACCACCTGACCCGTGAGCATGAGCGGCTTCGCGAGGAGATGGTCGGGTCCGCCGGCACCGAGATGATAAAGTCAATGGAAGATCAGGCGCGCACCAACATGGCGATGTTCCAGGATGCAATGCAATTGTTCAACCCGTTTGCCACCATGCAGAATGCGGCGGGTAAAACTGCACAAGCGTCCGCAGACCCGGCCAGTCCGCAGGCCCCGGTAAAACCTGAAGCATCGCCTGATACCGATCTCAGCGAACTGCGCAACCAGATCAAGACAATGCAGTCCCAGATCGAAAAACTGGCCGGCAAGGACTAAAGCGGTTTGCAGGAACCGGGGCGACGTCGCCCCGGTCTGTTGCGTTACAGCAGCGCCATCAGCTTGCGCGCCGCTTCTTCGGAGGACGCCGGGTTCTGGCCGGTTACCAGCTTGCCGTCGGTTACCACGAACGATGCCCAGTCGTCACCCTTCCGGTAGTTGCCGCCGTTCGATTTCAGCATGTCCTCGACGAGGAAGGGAACCACGTCGGTCAGACCGACGGCCTCTTCCTCGGTGTTGGTGAAGCCGGTGACGGTCTTGCCGGACACCAGCGGTTTGCCATCCGCGCCCTTGGGGTGCCTGAACACCGCCGGGGCGTGACAGACCGCGCCGATGGGACGGTCGCTGGCGGCGAAGGTTTCGATCAGCGCCTTGCTGTCACCATCTTCGGCCAGGTCCCAGAGCGGGCCGTGGCCGCCGGGGTAGAAGATCGCGTCGAACCCGTCCGCCGAGACCGAGGACAGCACGGCTGTGCTGGCCAGGTCCTTCTGGGCCACCTCATCGCCCTTGAAGCGTTTGGTGGCTTCCGTCTGGGCATCGTCGGCATCGCTCGACGGATCAAGCGGCGGCTGGCCGCCCCTGGGCGAGGCGAGCGTGATTTCGGCACCGGCATCCTTGAATACGTAATAAGGCGCTGCGAATTCCTCGAGCCAGAATCCGGTCTTGTTTCCCGTGTTGCCCGGCTTGTCGTGGGATGTGAGAACCATCAGAATTTTCATCAGCTTGTTACCTTTTTGGAATGTGTGTTTCAGACGCTCAGCTTGACGACACGTTTGCCGAACGCCTCGCCGTTCAGGAGACCAACGAATGCGGCGGGCGCCAGTTCCATCCCTTCAATCATTTCCTCACGATACTGGACCTTGCCTTGTGTCACCCAGTCGCCCATCTGCTTGGCGAACTCGGGATAGAGGTGGCCGAAGTCGTCGAAGACGATGAAGCCGCGCATGGTCATCCGTTTGCGCAGGATGGTGCCGAGCAGCAGGTTCATGCGGTCCGGTCCGTCCGGCAGCGAAGTGGCGTTGTATTGCGAGATCAGGCCGCAGACAGGGACGCGGGCCGAGGTGTTGAGCAGCGGCATGACCGCATCAAAGACCGCGCCGCCGACATTCTCGAAATAGATGTCGATGCCGTCCGGTACGGCCGTTTTCAGGGCATCGGGGAAGCCATCGGCCTTGTAGTCGATACAGGCGTCAAAGCCCAGGGTGTCGACCACGTGGGCACACTTCTCGGCCCCGCCGGCGATACCGACGACGCGCAGCCCGAGAATCTTGCCGATCTGGCCGACCGTCGCACCCACGGGGCCGCTGGCCCCGGCGACCACCAGTGTCTCGCCGGCTTTCGGTTGGCCGATCCGGGTCAGGCCCGCCCAGGCAGTCAGGCCCGGCATCCCCAGCACGCCAAGTGCCCAGGAGGGCTTGTCTGGGTTTTTCCCCAGGTTGATCACGCCGGTGCCGTCGGACACTGCGTAATCCTGCCAGCCGCCGAACGCCACGACCCAGTCGCCTTTCCCGAAACCGTCCACGTCCGAGGTCATGACCTGCGCCACCGTGCCGCCGACCATGACCGCACCGATCTCGACCGGTGCCGCATAGGAGGGCGCGTCGCTCATCCGGCCCCGCATGTAGGGGTCGAGCGAAAGATATTCGTTGCGCAGCAGCATCTGGCCTTTGCCGGGGGTTGGCAGGTCCCCGGTCTCAAGGCGCAGGGTGTTGTCGTCAGGCGCGCCGCTGGGGCGCTCGGCCAGAACGAACTTGCGGTTGCGGAGGCTGGATTGCGTCATGTGTTGTGTCCTTGTGTACCCAGGCCGTGGGCCTGAGGGGGTGTTGTTGGAGGCGGCCCGTCACGGGTCACGTGGCGCGATGGACGGCATCGAAGGTATGAGGGATCAGGCGTAAGCGCCTGCCGAATAGGTCAGCTCGTAGCTATGACTATAGAGTTCGAACACAATGCCGAATGGGTCTTCTACATAGACCATCCGGTAGGGTTTCTCGTCGGGGAAATATTCCCGAACCGGCATCCGCTGCTTGCCACCGGCGGCAACGATCCTGGCCAGCAGGCCTTCGAGGTCGGGATCCTGAATGGCGAAGTGAAAGGTGCCGTGCTGGCGAAAGGACAGGTTGTCCTGCGGGACATGGTTATCGTCGAACTCGAACAGTTCGAAACCGATCCGGTCGGCGGTCGCCAGGTGCGCAATGCGCAGGCGGTTCCAGCCGGGACCGAAGACGTCAGTGCACATCTGGCCGATGTCGCTGTCGTCCTCGATGACCTCGGTCGGCTTCATGATGGTGTAGAACCCGAGAACTTCAGTGTAGAACTTCACGGCAGCGTCAAGGTCCGGCACGGACAGACCGATATGCGAAAAAGTGCGGGGCGTTGGTAGCATGATGCGATCCTCGTGTTTTTGTACTGACACTCAGATAGGTGGCCCCACATGCTATTTAAAATAATCATTTCAAATGATAATGATAACGATTAGTAATACAATATGCTGAACGCCCAATGGTTGGAAACCTTCACCGTGCTGATCGAGACCGGCCACTTCACCCGGACCGCGCAACGGCTGGGCATGACCCAACCCGGCGTGTTACAGCACCTGAGCAAACTTGAGGACCAGGTTGGTCAACCGCTGATCTCTCGCCAGGGCAAGAGCTTCAGCCCAACTCCGGCCGGCGAAGCGGTCCTGGCCGTGGGACGGGCAAGGCGCATTGAGGAAACCAACTTGTTCGAGGCTGTCCTTCGGGACGATCCTGCCGTTGGAGAGGTGATGGTTGCCTGTTCCGGAAGCTTCGCAATGTTGCTCTATCCCCACGTCTTCCCTCTGATGCGGGCATCTCCGGACCTGAGCATTCGCCTTGAAGCCGCCCCGCAGCAACGCGTCCTGTCCGGCGTGCTGGAGGGCCGGTTTGACCTGGGCATCGCAGATCACAAGCCGGACCACCCGCGCCTGGACGCAGTACACCTGGGCAAAGAGGAGCTTTGCCTCGTTCTGCCGGCAGATACGGTGACCACGGGCCTTGACTTTCAGACACTCGAAAACCTTGGCTTCGTCGCACATCCCGACGGGTTCGCCTATGCTGACGAGCTTTTCTCCCTGAATTTCCCGGATGAGTTCAAGGGATCGGATCATTTGCGGGTCCGCACCTTCGTGAACCAGATCAGCCAGATCCCGTCTCCCGTCGCACATGGCATCGGCTACACGCTACTGCCGAGAAGTGGATTGAACGCCTACCCCGGTATAGACAGGATTTGCGTCGCCCACCTTCCGAAAAGCCGCCATCATGACCTCTGGATGGTGTTTCGACGCGGTCGAGCGCTCCCCGCACGGATCACGCGCATCGAGGACCTCATCAAATCCGTCGCCTCAGGCCTCAAGCAGGTGGAATAGAGGGTCGACTGGCCTGGACCTTGCTCAAAATCGCGTTTTCAAGCTGATGGCCTGTTGCTGACATGCCATGTCGCTAAAGTGCACCTGCTTTCCTGTTCCTCGCTCGAACCTGCATCAATACCCGGCAGCAAAGCCGTCCTTGCGCGGTTCAGAACCCCCACACAGCATGTTGCTGTCGCGATCAATCGCAATGATCTGCCCGCCGCCATACGGCTCTTCCGGGCGATGAACCTTGTGGCCCAGCGCCGTCAGTCCTGCTGCGACGTGTTCCGGCACGCCCTGCTCAAGCCCCAGTTGCCCGTCTTCGTGAAATGCGCGGGGAAACTCCAGCGCTTCCTGCGGGTCCATGCCGTAGACATAGCGGTTGACCATCATCGCCACGTGCCCCATCGGCTGGTAGGCACCGCCCATCACCCCGAACGACTGCACGATCTTGCCGTTTTCACGCACCATGGCAGGAATGATGGTATGCAGCGGCCGTTTGCCGGGAGCAATGCAGTTGGGATGGCCCGGCACAGCAGAAAATCCGGCCCCCCGGTTCTGCAGGATGATACCGGTCTTCGGTGTCACAATGCCCGATCCGAAACCGTGATAGATCGAATTGATGAACGACACCGCCATGCGGTCCTTGTCCACGATACTCAGATAGACGGTATCCGACCCCGGCAGGGGCACGACATCTTCAGGTTCTGCAATGGCGCGATCCATGGATATCTGCGCTGCCAGCGTCTCCGCCATGCTATCGGACAGAATTTCGTCGACCGGCACTTCGTAAAAGTCCTGGTCGGCAATGTGGCGGTTACGGATAACCCAGGCCAGCCGTATGGCTTCAATTTCCAGGTGGCGCCGCTCAACGCTTTCAGGCGCATATTGTGAAAGATCGAAACGGCTGAGAATATTGAGCGCCACCAGCGCCGTCAGACCGGTGCCGTTCGGCGGGATTTCAAGAATCTCGCGGCCCTGGTAGACCGTGCTGATCGGCTTGACCCAATCGGCCCTGGTTGCAGCCAGGTCATCCAGGGTGATCAGGCTGCCTTTGGCCTGCAGCGTTGCGACGATATCTTCCGCCACCCCACCGCTATAGAATCCATCGCGACCCTGTTCAGCAATGATCTCCAGCGTGTCGGCAAGCGCCGGTTGCCTGACCATCTGACCGGCTACAGGTGCCTTGCCATCGGGAAGGTAATGCATCCGGCCACCTTCATCCTGTCCGACGAAGTCAGCCAGTTCGGCCCAGTCGTGGGCAGTTCTTGGTCCGACGGGATGTCCCTGCCGCGCAAGCTGGATGGCCGGCTGCAAAACATCGCCGAGCGATCTGGTCCCGAACCGGTCCAGCAATGTTGCCCAGCCATCCACCGCACCGGGTACCGTGACAGCGTGAATATTGTCGGCTGCGATTTCCGACAGGCCGGACGCCTTCAGCCAGGCTTCGTCAGCATGAATGCTGGCGCGGCCGGACCCGTTCAGACCAGCCACCTCGCCATCTGGCGTTCCGATCAGGGCAAAACAGTCACCACCGATCCCGGTCATCTGAGGTTCGGTTACGCACAACACGGCAGATGCCGCGATGGCTGCATCCGCCGCATTGCCGCCTGCGCGCAGGATATCCAGTGCTGCCAGGGTAGCCTGTGGCGACGATGTCGCTACGCAGGCCGAGGCCGCATATACGGCAGATCGCCCTGGTACATGAAAATTTCTCATATCAAGTGCCTTTTCATCATCTATTGGCAGGTGCCGTCAATTGCGCGTATGAAGAGGTCTTCAAACTAGGCGTCTCGTCCGAATGGTCAAGGCCATTAACAACGGTTTCACGCTCCGGGACACGCCTTGGCCAACCGCATATAATCATAACAGGCCGCTGAATTGCGGTAAATAACATCAATCCAGCCACGACAGCCGGAATTCAGGAGGACTACCATATGGCATCCGTCAAAACAGATATCGAGATCGCCCGCCAGGCAACCATGAAACCGATCATGGAAATTGGCGCCAAGATCGGCATCAGCGAACAGCATCTCATTCCTTATGGTCATACCAAGGCAAAGGTTTCGGCAGAATTCATCAAGTCCGTCCAGGGCAATAAGGACGGCAACCTGATCCTGGTCACCGCGATCAACCCGACACCGGCAGGCGAAGGCAAGACGACCACGACTGTTGGTCTGGGCGACGGCCTGAACGCCATTGGCAAAAAAGCCATGATCTGCATTCGCGAAGCATCGCTTGGTCCCTGCTTCGGCATGAAGGGCGGCGCTGCGGGTGGCGGTTTCGCGCAGGTTGTTCCAATGGAAGACATGAACCTGCATTTCACCGGTGACTTCCACGCCATTACCTCTGCCCACAATCTGCTGGCCGCCCTGCTCGACAATCACGTGTACTGGGGCAACAAGCTCGACATCGATGTGCGCCGTGTGTCCTGGCGCCGGGTCATGGATATGAATGACCGCGCGCTTCGTCAGATCGTGTGCAATCTGGGCGGCGTCGCCAACGGCTTCCCGCGTGAATCCGGGTTCGACATTACCGTGGCCTCGGAAGTCATGGCCATTCTTTGCCTGGCAACCGACATTGACGATCTTCAGCGCCGGCTGGGCGATATCATCATTGCCTACAAGCGTGACCGCTCACCGGTCTACTGTCGCGACATCAAGGCAGACGGTGCAATGACCGTACTGCTGAAAGACGCCATCCAGCCAAACCTGGTGCAGACACTGGAAAACAACCCGGCCTTTGTGCACGGTGGTCCGTTTGCCAACATTGCCCATGGTTGCAACTCGGTCATGGCAACCACCACTGCCCTGAAGATTGCCGACTATGTGGTCACCGAAGCAGGATTTGGCGCCGATCTGGGTGCTGAAAAATTCTTTGACATCAAGTGCAGAACCGCAGGACTGAATCCTAATGCGGTGGTCATTGTTGCAACGGTTCGGGCTTTAAAATATCATGGAGGAGTGGCAGTAAAGGAACTAAACCTTCCAAATGCGGATGCAGTGAAAAAGGGAATCGTAAATCTAGAAAAGCATTTGGAAAATGTAGCTCAGTTTGGCGTTCCTGCTGTTGTGGCTATCAATCAATTCAGTTTGGACACTCAGGAGGAATTAGATGTGATTCAATCTTCATGTGAGCGATTGGGTGCGAAAGCCATTTTAAGCGACCATTGGGCGCGAGGTGGTGAAGGGGCTGAGAACTTGGCCAAACATGTTGCGGAGTTAACTTCTAGATCGGATAATGCATTCAACCCCATTTACGATTTAGCGATGTCTGTCGAAGAGAAAATCGAAGCTGTATCAAAGAAAATTTATGGCGCTGGAGCAGTGGAGTTTACCAGTAAAGCAAAGGGTGATTTAAAGAAGATTGCGGAT
>Ga0115566_10002099_pt1 | contig 16619 bp, 17 predicted proteins | sample COGITO_mtgs_1204_3_FD_87173 | JGI IMG/M metagenome (GOLD analysis project Ga0115566, IMG submission 87173) | Pelagic marine microbial communities from North Sea - COGITO_mtgs_120405 | ecosystem: Environmental > Aquatic > Marine > Epipelagic | place: Germany:Helgoland, sampling site Kabeltonne...
CATCAGACATTCGCGAAGCACTGCACCAACTCGGCTCGATAACGGGTGAGATCAGTGCAGAAGAGCTGTTGGGTAACATTTTTGGGAAGTTTTGTATCGGAAAATAAACATGATAAAACAACTGTTCAATTTAATCCCTAAGACTTACCGCTTCGCTGCACTTATAGTATTATGTGCCATTCACTTTGCTTTCACGCCTAGTGAAAGCGAAGTCATCGTTTTTCACTGCACCCCCGAGATTAGCATAGATACAAAGGGGCTTGTTTATGAAGTAACCCAAAACGACACGGATGATTTATTCTATTTTATTGGATTAAAAGCAAATGCACCAAGCGCAGATCTGGGATATTTTATGGTTTCATGCAGTACGGGAACAAGCCAATTTCATTGCTGTTCAGGCAAGGAATATCGGGTAGGTCAAACGCGCGAAGGCAAAAATTACACGGATCGTTCTGGGACTATAATTGATAGCAATAGGCATTGGCGAGCATTAAGCTTTAATGGTGGGATAACGATTATTTATGATGACGTGCCTGCCGATAGACTCGAAATCGCTAATGATATTATCGACCAAGTTTTTAAGCAGATGGTTAATTAAGCAATTGAATGGCTACTAGGTCGAATCAGTCAGCAAAAAAGAATAGTTCGCTTTCCCAGTTACCTTGGGACTCTTCCCAGATGTATTATGAGCAAGAACCCTATTTTATTCAAGAATAATATTTGAAGCGCAGGAGTCGCGGTATCGTTGAAAAAGCAGGATTGAGTTTCAACCTTGAAGATTATCTCAAAGCAATTATAGGGCTTATGAAGGCGGAAAAGGATATTTTGAAAATGTACTGGCCCTACCGATTTCTTTACAATAATCGAGTTTTTGCACCTGGAAACACGAATTCTTTTACCTCAATTTGAACTAAGGATAATACTCGCTTAATTTGAATGAATCAAATCCGTCTACTTTTGAATCGATTAGAAAAATGTGAAATGAATTCCGAGCAATTGGCCTTGAACAACCTTTTATTATCCACCATAGAAATGCTGCAGAAGCAGCCTATTGCAACGAATCGATTCTCAGATTTGGCCAAGCTCGTTCGATATATAGTAGCAAAAAGAAAAGCGAATAAAGATGTGCAGCTTAATTTCATTTGCACGCATAACTCACGAAGAAGCCAGTTGGCACAAGTTTGGGGACAATTTGCCGCTGATTATCATGGGATTCCAGCAAAATGTTTTTCAGGCGGTGTGGAAGTCACGGCTTTCAACCAGCGCGGAGTTGATAGTTTGATCCGTTCAGGATTTGATGTTGCTCAGGATGGTGAGAAAAATCCAATTTTCGGTATTAGCTATTCACCCGATTCAAAGCCAATTCAGGCATTTTCCAAATTGTATGATGACGATGCCAACCCCAAAACAAATTTTGCAGCCGTCATGACCTGTGGCCATGCCGATGAAAATTGCCCCTTCATTCCTGGCACCGAAGCCAGAATTCCACTTCGATACAACGATCCGAAAGCTTTTGATGACACAGAAGTTGAAGCCCAGCGTTACGATGAACGATCCATGCAAATTGCTTCTGAACTGTTTTATGTCTTTTCACAGGTAAAAGCCCAGCTTTGAAAAGGGCATCAGTGGTTTTATTCATCCTAACCTTAAGCGTCCAAATCGGTCTTGCTCAAAACGCGGATTTGCAGCTTATGCAAATCCTCAATGTCAATCGAAACACACAGTTGGACCAACCCATGATTTTCTTATCTGAATCTGCTTCGGCAGTGAGCCTGTGCGTTCCAACATCGACCTTCCTTTTAGGAGCAGTTTCTCACAAAAGATCCGAAAAACTGAAAGCCATTTATATGGCCGAATCAATGGCGATAAATACAGTATTCACCCTTGCTCTTAAATACAGTATTGATCGACAACGTCCTTTTAAGGCTGACGAATCCATCGTGAAGCTTTCCGTAGGTGGAAGCCCATCATTTCCGAGCGGTCATACATCAAATGCCTTTGCGCTAGCCACTTCGTTTACAGTTGCTTACCCTAAGTGGTATGTCGCTTTGCCGTCCTATTCTTGGGCCGAAATTGTGGGTTATTCGCGCATGCACACCGGAGTTCATTATCCAAGCGATGTGCTCTTCGGTGCTTTACTCGGAACTTCTAGCGCCTATTTAAGTCAGTTTTTGAATCAGCAGCTTTTTAAGACCTATCAAAAGCCAAAGGCATATTAGCCGCGTCTTTACTCGAATAGCGTAATCTTATCTTTTTTGGAAGGTGATTTTCACTGGCATCCTTCTTCTCCGCTTTTCCATCCTAAATTCGCATCATGCCCTCGCAAGAAGAAGAGTTATTGAAGTTGGTTACCGTGAAAATGCCGTATGGCAAATTCAAAGACCGCTTGATTTGTGATCTACCGGTCAGTTATTTGGAATGGTTTGACCGCAAAGGCTTCCCTTCTGGAAAACTTGGAGAACAATTGCAACTCATGCATACCATCAAATCCAATGGTTTGGAGCATATTTTATCTGGTTTAAAACGGCTGAAATAGTGGAACTCTCACCTCCCATCGTTTCCAAAACTCAATTTCACCAGCGCACCGGTCAGTTGATCGGGGCTCCCATCATTGTTACCGTTGCCATATTGATTTTCAGCAAAGCTCTAGCAGTTGGCATCACAGCGGGATTACTCTTAGCATTGAGCTTTTGGTTGAGCCTTCCAAGAAAGGTGATTCTCAATGACACGGACGTTCAGATCATCCATTTTTTTAAGACGATAACCATTCCATACCATGATGTCATTGATGTGCATCGAGCGAATCGCTTCATGGCTAAGGAAGATATTCTGATTATCGCTAGGGTGAAACACAAAATTCTTCGGCTTCCCTTTTCGGGTAAGGGCTTGGGAATGGAATCGCTGCTCGCTTTTTTCAAAGCTAAACACGTACGGGTAAATTCAATTTAATGGCATTGAAGGCAGACTACTCCCCTCCATTATTCCACAGGCATGTGCATTTCAGCACCATCATTCCAAATCGCTTTCGGAAAATACGGTCATTAACCTATCAGCGCCAAACGCTAAATACTCCCGATGGCGATTTTATCGATTTAGATGTATCTAGTATAGGATCGACCGGTTGCTTGCTTTTGCTTCACGGATTAGAGGGCAGCAGCCAATCGACTTACATGAAGGGGCTCGCAAAATATGCGAATGACCAAGGTTTTGACGCGGTAGCTATGAATCACCGAAGTTGCAGCGGCAAACCAAACAACCTCGCTATAAGTTATCATAGCGGCAAAACGGACGATGTTGCTGCGGTAGTTCAAGCGCTTTCTGCCACATATGAAAGCATCCATATCGTGGGGTTTAGCTTAGGTGGAAATATGGCTTTAAAGCTAGCGGGTGAATGGGCTCAAGCCCATCCTAAACAAGTCAAATCCGTTGTTGGTGTTTCTGTTCCTTGTGATTTGGCCAGTTCCGCGTTGAAACTTGGCTTGGCTGAGAATCGCATCTATCTCTGGCGATTTCTATCGCAATTGAAGGCAAAGGCAAGGGCTAAAGCCTTGCGTTTTCCCGATGCCAACTTGGATCTGAAACTCATCAAGCAAAGCGATACATTTAAAGCCTTCGATGATGCCTATACAGCTCCAGCCCATGGATTTCAATCTGCTGCGGACTATTATGAAAAATGCAGTTCAAAAGCTTTCATCCCGAACATAGAGCCTCCAACGCTGATTATCAACGCAAAGAATGACTCCTTTTTAAGTCCGTCCTGCTATCCGATAAATGAAGTGAATGAAAATCCAAATGTTGGGCTATTAATGCCAACTTTTGGCGGTCATGTAGGATTTGCAAGCGATTTTATGATGAACGAAGCGTTTTGGAGTGAAATCCAAATCATGGATTTCATAGCGTCCATTTCGAAGCCGAAAGACTAGTTGTCCTTGTCGTCTAGATCTGACTCTACTTCTTCGTCCAATTCTTCGAAAATGGAATTCTTACTCAAAAACTCTGGTACCATGCGTTTCATTTTCGAGACAATCTTATTGTTGTCTTGGGTGTCGAACAGGCCAATGAGTTCCTCAATATCTGCCGAAACCTTTTCAAATTCATATTCACGAACCTTGGCAACCATGATTTTTTTATGATGAGTAGGCAGCGTGTTTTCCTCATCGTTCAACAGTTCCTCATAGAGCTTTTCACCCGGTCTTAATCCTGTAAAAGCGAGCTGAATGTCCTTGCCCAACTCTAATCCAGAAAGCTTGATCATCTTCTTCGCCAAATCGACAATTTTCACTGATTCGCCCATGTCAAAAATGAAAATTTCGCCCCCTTTCCCCATCGATCCCGCTTCGAGAACCAATTGGCAAGCTTCAGGAATAGTCATAAAGTATCGGGTAACTTCAGCATGCGTAACGGTAAGTGGTCCACCCGCCAAAATCTGCTTTCGAAACAAAGGAATAACAGAGCCATTTGAACCCAACACATTTCCAAAGCGTGTGGTAATGAATTTGGTCGTTGAATCCGATTCACCTTTGAGTTTATTAAAAAGGGATTGCACGTACATCTCAGCGATTCGCTTCGAAGCGCCCATGACATTTGTCGGATTAACCGCCTTGTCGGTTGACACCATGACAAATTCGCCCACGTTGTATTTTACGGAGAGATCGGCTAAGTTTTTCGTACCCAAGACGTTGTTCAAAATGGCCTCGCTTGGATTCAATTCCATAATGGGAACATGCTTGTATGCCGCGGCATGATAGACAAAATCGGGTCTAAATGTGCGAAACACATTCTCGAGTCGCTCTTTATTTCGAATGTCGCCAATGACGGTTTCATATCCCTGAAAACGTACGGTTTCCCTCAATTCCAACTCTAAGTCGAATAAAGGTGTTTCGGCATTGTCCAGTAAAATGATTTTTCGCGGTTTAAAGGGAATGATTTGACGCACCATTTCACTGCCAATAGAACCTGCCGCGCCAGTTATGAGAACTGTTTTATCCGCTAATTGCTGACGAATGTTCTTCTTATCCAATTTAATGGGCGAACGCTCCAGCAAATCTTCAATTCTAATTTCCTTGAATTGATTAAAACTCAATTCTCCATTGATCCATTTTGAAGCTGGCGGAACATCCAAAAGTCGAATGTTGTATTTCAAACACAAATCGACAAGTTTCTGTTTTTCAGATAGTTTAAGGTTAGTGTCAGCAAAAATCAACTGATCTACCTTTTCACCCTGAAATAGCTCTTCCAGTCTTTCTGAAGCATGATAAATCATAACGCCTTCCATGCGCTTATTGGCCAATTGGGGATTGGAGTCCACAAAGGCTACCACCTTATATCGACCACCTAAATCGCGATCGAGGGTCTTTTTAGCTATGTTGCCGGCTTCTCCAGCGCCATAAATAATGACGTAAGTTGGGTCTTGACTGACCTTGCGCATTTCATAATATAGAATACGAATGACTACTCGGAAACTTGCCATGAAAAACATCATGAAGAAATAGTCGATGATGATGACGGAAAAGGGAACGATGTATTTCGTAGTGATATAAAGACTGACAATGTTAGACAGTGCCATAGCCACCGTTCCGAAGGTGACCGTGTAAAAGATTCGCACCCCGTCTTCCGTACTGGTATATTGAATAATTCCAGCGTATGTTTTAAAGATAACGAAGGACAAAATGCGCACAAGAATCACAAATGGAATGGCATAAGCCATATTCGCCAAGTGTTTATCCTCGAGATGGAAATTGAATCGCAAGAAAAAGGCTAAAAAAACCGAACACAGGGCGATGAAAATATCGATGGTGAAAATGCCCCATCGCGGCAACCGTCTACCTTCCCTGAAATAACTAACAATGCTCTGCATGAATGGAATAAAAGATCTTTCTGCGACAGCGAAAATGCACTTATTTCTCCTTATCCATCTCAATTTGCTTCCAACTTATGAGTATCTGCCTTTTTATTAGCCGCTAATGCCTCGATGAACATGCTTTGAACAACATGGCTTGCAAACTTTCTCGGAAGTTTATGGTTTGTTCTAAAAAAACACTGAACTTCCCTCCGTGAATTTTAAAGAACTAGGACTAAGCGAAGCATTGATCGAATCGATCAGCTACATGGGGTTTGAATCGGCCACCCCAATTCAAGAGCAGGCCATTCCAAAAATATTAGACGGTAAAGACTTGATTGCCTGTGCTCAAACGGGTACGGGAAAAACGGCTGCCTTTATACTTCCCATCATCAATAGACTGGCTGAAGGCAACTCAAAGGGAATAAACACGGTGGTTATCTGTCCAACCCGCGAACTTGCCATTCAAATAGACCAAGCCATCAACGGTTTCACCTATTTCACATCCATTTCATCTATTGCCATTTATGGCGGAGGAGATGGCGATGATTGGGACGCTCAAAAACGTGCGCTTACAAGTGGCGTTGACATTGTGGTCGCGACACCTGGGAAGTTTATTGCCCACTTGAACATGGGTTATATGGATTTAACTACGATTAAACATGTAATTCTAGACGAAGCCGATCGCATGTTAGATATTGGATTCTTTGATGACATTTTGAGGATATTCAGCTATTTCCCAAAAAAGCGTCAAACCTTGATGTTTAGCGCGACAATGCCGAAAAAAATCCGGGATCTGGCGGAAGAAATTCTAAATGAACCCGATCAAATAAGCATTGCCGTTTCCAAGCCAGCCGAAGGTGTGGTTCAGTTGGTTTATTTGTGTTACGATCCGAATAAAACCAAATTCCTTCGCCACTTTATCGAAGAAAATCCGGCTTGCGAAAGCATCATCATCTTTAGTTCGACTAAACGCGAGGTGAATGAAATTGTGCGTGGACTGCGCAATCGCAACTATCGCGTTGAAGGCATTTCGTCTGACTTAAACCAAAGCCAACGCGAAGAGGTTTTGATCAAGTTTAGGGCTAAACAATGTCGTGTTTTGGTTGCAACAGACGTGATGAGTCGTGGAATCGATATCAAGGACATCAACTTGGTCATTAATTACAATGTTCCGAATGATGCCGAAGACTATGTTCATCGCATTGGAAGAACGGCACGTGCAGATACTACCGGAATTGCTGTCACCCTCGTTAACGAAGAGGAAATGTATAAGTTCCTCCGAATCGAGCGACTGATCGAGCGAGAGATAGACAAACAGCCTATTCCCAAAGAGATTGGCATCAGTCCAGAATGGAATCCAAATGCCAGCGGCAAGAAAAAAGGTGGTGGAAAAGGAAACGGAGGACGCAACTTCAAGAAAGGAAATTTCAAGAAACGAGGTCCTAAACCTCAATAAGCTACTCCTTTACGAAACGTAAGATTTGATCATTCAATTCCTTCGATTTTACGAAGTAAACCCCTGAAGACAAATCTTCTACGTTAAGACTATTTCCGACAATTGGAGCAGAAAGCACAAGGTTTCCGAGCATATCATATACTTGGACATTTGTCAATTTTGAACCAACAAAGGTCAATTTATCTTTTGCTGGATTTGGCGTAACCGACCATTTGACTGCATTCAATTCTTTGTTACCCAAACAATCCGACACTTTAATGGTATCCCAGGCGCTGCATCCTTGAGCATTAGTCACCGTGACACGGTATTTACCTGTGGTTGTAACGTTGATTACGCTTACGATAGCTCCAGTACTCCACACGTGATCGCCTGAAAGTCCTGTAAACAACGTGATGATTTCGTTGCCACATAAAAAGGTATCGTTGCCCAAATTCACGATTGGGAAATCAGCAATGTTGACGTATTGACTATCTATCGATTCGCAACCGTGTAAGTCCGCAGCCGTTACGTAATACATACTTGAAGTTGTCACGGTTACATTGGTATCCGTAGAACCATCAAACCAAGCGATGACATCATGAGAGTTTGAATTCAACCAAATTTCTCTATCGCCACAGCTATCACCCTTCATAAGAATTTCAGCCGGTACAATGACGTGTCGTGTGATAGACACTTGATCCACTCCATCACAATAGCCCGCTTCGCTAACCGTAACCGAAATATTTCCAGAAGACGTTGTACTTATGGTTTGAGTGGTATCACCAGTCGACCATAAATAAGTAGAACCTGCCGTTCCAGCATTTAAGTTAACGCCTTTTCCTGGGCAACCGAACTTAGCTGGACCGAGGTCTACTTCTACTACGTCCAACACTCCGGTCAAGGCTACAGTGTCAGAACGCATACAACCATCGCCATTGGTAACCGTAACCGAAAGCGCGCTTATAGCATTTATGCTATTTGTATTTGTAGTGTTTCCATCAGACCATAAGTAAGTATTCCCTCCCGGTAAAAACAAGGAAAGAGAGTCTCCATCACAAATGGTAGTATCTGGACCTAAATTGACGTTCGGCTGGTCTAATACTTCAAGAACCCTAACTATCGAATCAGAACATGAATCCCCTGTCACCGTCAAGGTTACATTATAAGTGCCGCCCTCTGGTGCCGTAAATGTCGGTGATTGAGCTGTTGAAGTGCCATTTGGTAGATCCCAAGCATAGGTCAAGTTTGAACCGGTACTCGTATTATTTACAGACACTAAATCACCAGCGCATACCGTATCTTCTGTAAAAAAAAACTGTGGAATAGAGCTTGGGCAGCAGGCTCCGACAGGCAACCAACCTGTTGCGTATGAAAGGTAGCTTCCTCCTAAATAACCACGAGCTTTAACTGTGTAATTGCCATATGGGATATTACCCAACACCACCGTATGACTCCAAGAAGTCAATACACCTAAAACAATCTGCGGAGAGATGTATTTGATTTCAACAAAAATGGTGTCGTTAACAATGCTATGAGTAATTGGTTGTAGGATATAATTTCCAGCGTCATTCCAACCAGTGATGGTTACCGTAGTACTTGTGCAATTCATAGGATTTGATGGTGGAACGACTTGCCAAACATCAACTGCAGGTTGAGCTATAACGCCTCCAGCATAAAGGCTACACACACATAATAAGGCTATAAATCCACGCATGATCGGTTCAATTTTGAGGCCGCGAAAGTATTTAGAATAAACCAGTAATCAAACCGTTTTCATCAATGTCAATGTGTTCTGCCGCTGGTTCAGAAGGCAGTCCAGGCATGCGCATCATGTCACCTGTAATGGGAACTAAAAATCCCGCTCCTGCAGCAATTTCAATTTCACGAACGGTAACAACAAAATCTCTTGGACGGCCGATCAAATCAGGATTATCCGAAAGTGACTTTTGCGTTTTCGCAACGCATATAGGCAATCCTTCCAGCCCTAGATTAGTGATCTTTTTTAAGTCAGATTTTGCTTTACTACTATATTCAACGGCCTTCGCCCCGTAAATTCGAGTCGCTATGGCCTCAATTTTCCCTTCAACGGTATCGACTAAATCGTACATCGGATTGAATTTTCCACTAAACCCATCCGCCAAGTTGGCTACATGCTTGGCTAGTTCTTCTGCTCCTGCTCCTCCCTGACCCCAGTGATCACTAAGAACAGCCTTCACCCCTTTGGCGGCACAAGCCGCTCGAATGATTTCCAGTTCTTCATCTGTATCTAAGGTAAACTTATTGATGGCCACGACAGCCGGCACGCCAAATTGAGCAATGTTTTCTAAGTGTTTTTCTAAATTTTCAACTCCTTTTCGCACCGCTTCCGGATCGGGTTGGTTTAGTTCTTTGACTGGTTTCCCACCGTGATATTTTAGTGCTCTCACTGTGGCAACCAACACCACTGCGTTTGGATTCAACCCAGCCGAGCGGCATTTGATGTCAAAAAACTTTTCTGCTCCCAAGTCAAAACCAAAACCAGCTTCAGTGACCACATATTCGGATAATGACATACCCATTTTAGTGGCAATAACTGAATTCGTTCCTTGAGCAATATTGGCAAAAGGCCCTCCATGAATAATGGCTGCATTTCCTTCTAATGTTTGAACGAGGTTGGGTTTAATGGCATCTTTCATTAAAACGGCCATGGCACCATGTGCATTCAAATCTCGCGCATAAATGGGCTTCTTATCGAAAGTATAACCAATGAAAATGTTTCCCATGCGCTCCTTCAAGTCCTTTAGGTTCTTCGACAAACAAAGAATGGCCATGATTTCGGACGCGGCTGTGATGTCAAATCCCGTTTCGCGCGGAATTCCCATGGTCGTACCACCCAATCCTACAATGATGTGGCGAAGTGACCTGTCGTTCATGTCCATGACGCGCTTCCATGTTATGGTGCGCGGATCAAGATTCAGGTTGCGCTTCTTACTTTGGATGTTGTTGTCAATAAGCGCTGAAAGCAAATTGTGGGCACGCTCGATGGCCGCAAAATCTCCCGTAAAATGGAGATTGATGTCTTCCATGGGAATAACCTGACTGTATCCTCCACCCGTGGCACCGCCCTTCATTCCGAATACGGGTCCCAAGGACGGTTCGCGCAAAACAACAGTGGTTTTTTTGCCAATTCGGTTTAAACCTTCTGTCAAACCAATGGAAGTGGTTGTCTTTCCTTCTCCAGCAGGCGTTGGAGAAATAGCAGAAACCAAAATCAGTTTTGAATCATAGAGTTTCCCTTCGTTTATCAAGCTCAGCGGGAGCTTGGCCTTGTATTTTCCATAAAATTCGAGGGAATCAGCATCGATTTTAAGCTTGGAAGCTATTTCTTGAATGGGCCTAAGTGTGGCCTTGCTGGCAATTTCTAAATCTGTCATACTGCAATGTTATCGCAAAATGACGGTTCCGAATGAAAGTCCGAGTCGAAAATCAAACGTTGGTCGCAATCCTATATTCCCATTTGACCATCCCAGCCCAAATCCTATCGTTTGATCAAGGACATTTTTACCCTTTACCCATTGGTAACCAAGTTGCCCTCCTAAAATATGGGTGTTATAAACTTGTGTGGTGATGCCATTGGGGAAGGTGGGATCATAGGCTTCTGTGTAAACAAATTTGTAATATGGACCGACATGTAGTCCTTCACCATAGCGATCTGGGTTCGATGCCTTCAAAACATAGTAGCTGGCCTCCGCCCGAATCTTAAAAGCATTTGATCGAAGTTGAGAAGTTCCGATTGGTCGGATGTAAAAGTATTCTCCTTCCAAGCCCGCTGAAATAAATCGTGTAAAGGCATAATCCAACCGACCATTAAAAGCGCCAATTCTCCCCGCACTCAAAGGAAGCAGCAAATAGGAAAGTGGTCGAATTTTGAACGTCAGCTTATAGGGATCGGTCAAAACAAATTCCTCTTCTTCTTCAATTGGTTTGGATGTGTCTTCTACGCTGATATCCTGGGCCTGCGAATGAAATGCAGGAAGAAAAAAGGTCAAACAAAAAATGGATGCTATTGCAGCGAGTTTCATGATTCAAGCGTTCGAAATGCAAGATTATGAATAATCCAAATGCCGCTGTCGTCCTTCATTGCGCATAATTGAGCAGCTTATCACTCCTTTATTGAACGCATAAAAAATGAAGCTACATAGACTTTTAAACAACTTCTGTCGTCTATAAATCAACCTTCATCGAAACCCAACCTAAAACACCAAAGATGAATCGAATCGCCATCCTTTCCATTTTGCTTCTTTGTTTCCACTGTCCTTCGGTCTTTAGTCAGGCCTACACACCGCAGCCTATAGGACTTAACTACCTCATCCAATCGAATCCTGCCTTTACTGGTTCGAGGGCCTGTCCATATTTTGTACTGACTATGGTCAAGAACCACCGGATGAGCCCCATTCAACACAGTTTGGTTCAAGCAAGTTTTAGTTCGCAGATCGATGCCTTGAATGGTGGAATCGGTTTGAATCTCTCCCACGATAATCTAAATAATGCCTATTCAGAACAAAATGTCAATGCCACATATGCTTATCGATTGCTTATTAGTCGAAATCTAGCCATGATGCTCGGGGCCAAGGCTGGCTATTCTTACTTGACTTTCGATCCGAATCAATTATCAGCGATAGCACAACCGAGTGCCTTGTCCACCAAAGGACATTTGGACTTAGGTGCCGGCCTTTTAGTTTACACTGAAAGGCTTTTTATTGGCTTTGCCATGGATGATTTTCTTCAACCCACGATTTTGAATTATAAAGGCATATCGTATCAAAAACCTCTGTCGTTTTCATCCATTGTTGGACTCAACACCCGCATTCCGAGGCTGCCTTTAAGTGTGAAATGGATGAATAGTTTGCAACAGGAGTTTCGATTGCCCATTCAATTGCTCGATAGCAATCAACTATTACCTCAACAAGGCTTACACCAGTACACTTTTCAGAGTTCGATATCAAAACGCTGGCTTAAAACGGGAATTTCCTACCGTTACCGAGTCGGGGCCAGTAATGTATTGGGTGCTCACTTGGGTTATACAAGCGATGCTTTAAGTGTTGTTTTTGCAAGTGGCTTTACACAAGAATCTGAGGTGAGCAAGGTGGTATCAACCTACTATCAAATCAATCTTGATTTCAATTTTCCTTGTAAACAAAAAAGGAGAAAATACCGCGTCATGGCTTGCCCTTCCTTTGGAGGAATGTCTTACAGACATGGTAGCAGCCAACCATATGGAAACACGAATTACAATTCGAACTTAAACGCAGGCACATTAACCGCTGGCGAAGTCAACGATTTTGAAAAATGGGAATTATGGAACGATCTATCGAAAAAAGAGCTGAACGAACAAGCAAAAGTTTGGTCTATTCGACCAGAACAGCGCTACACCACTCAAGTCAGCAACACCATGGGTTATCCCGTTGTGGACGCAGAAGTGACCCCTTTTATCGGCAAACAACAAAGTGATTTGGAAGGCGAAAACAGACAATACCGGAAAAGCCGAATTATGGCACAACCTGTTTGACAAGGATAATTCTGAACCTGCCTTCATTGAGGTGAAAACTGCCGAAACATCCTTTCGTTTGGCCGATCCACGGCCTTTTGCTCTAGGTATTAACCACATTGAATTGGATGAGACGTGCTCTACTTCAAGCAATGTTGACATCTTATTTATAACGGACGCTACGGGCAGCATGGGCGATGAAATCGAATTCTTAAAAGTGGAATTGAAAAACATCATTGAACGCACGCAAGTTCAAGACAGTTCCGCTTCGATTCGACTTGGAAGCATGTTTTACCGTTGTGAAGGAAACAGCTATACCACAATCATGTCATCATTGGATAGCGATTTCAACAAAACGATCAAGTTCATAGGAAAACAAAATGCTGGCGAAGGTGGAGATGAAGCCGTTGAAATTGCCCTGACCAAGGCCGTTCACGATTTCGATTGGAGTCCGAATGCCAAGGCACGCATCGTTTTTCTAATTCTTGACGAGGCTCCCGGAACTTCGCCTGAAAAAATCAAGACCTATCAAAAAGCACTTGCTGATGCGACCGAATTAGGCATTCGAATCGTGCCTTTGGTGGCGAGCGGTGTCGGCCATTATTCCGACAAAAGCCTTGAATACCTGATGCGATCAACTGCCTTAGCAAGCAACGGGACCTATGCTTTTTTCACCAACCACAGTGGCGTGGGAAACGATCACAGCGATCCCGAAACGGATGCATACGATGTTGAACACATGAATGACATGATCTTGCGTATGATTCGAGCGTTTAGCACTGTTCATTCCTGCGAAAACGCACTCAATCAAGCTTACAAAGCTGAACCTAAGGAAACCAAGGTGGATATAATTGAACGGGTGATTTTAGATTCAAATGCAAGAAAACCGGTGTCGTTGACTGAATTAACGGATACGCATTCATCCGATTCGACATCAATCGACCTCGGATCGGACTCAGTTGAATATGTGGAAGAAACGGCCGAAATTGCATACGTGTATAACACGGTCAAACAGAGTTTCAGCTTTTATCCGAATCCGACTGCAGGTTTGGTCCACATCAAAGTGGAAGGCGATATAAAGTCACTCTTTCTTGCAGATATGAATGGTAAGTTGCTTCAGAAATATGACTTTAATGGGTTAACCGAAATGGACATTGATCTATCCTTATTTCCAAGAGCGGTTTACTTTATCCAATACGAAAGCATGGGCAAATGGCATACAGGAAAAATCGTCTTGACTCGATAAGACTAGTTCCGCGACTTTTTCGGATTGTAGGTGACTTTTTCCAATCCTAAATCTTGGGATAGGTCTTTCATCAATTCCTCTGCTGGATGCGCAGCTTCAAAGCTTCGGATGAATAATCTGCTGCGGTGAGATTGGGTTAGCAAATAGACTTTATAAACCGTTTCAATGGCCGAAATGCGCGCATTGCCCCGACTGACCATGCTCGAACTCATGCGCCCTTTTAAAATGGCAATGTCCGTAAACTTTTCAAGGCTTTTCCATTCGCCAACGACAATACCGTAGTAAGAAGCGTAGGCTTGATAGGTCTTTAATTCCTTGTTGATTTTGATTCCAGATCGAGTAGTAAGGATGTATAAGGCGCCTAGGATCAGAACAAGCCCAATGCCCATGGATGCCCACACACCAGAAAACAAAAGCAGTATAACACCACCAACCAAACCTACATAAGACCCAGCTCTCGGTCCTCCAGTGAACGCAAATCCGTGGTCGATTTGAATCAAACCCTATTCTTGGGCTTCGTTCATGCCTACATAAACCACCTTGCCATTTGTTCGAGCAATTCCCAGCACATAGCGAGTTAAGTAGCCGCCATTCTCCACGTCTATCCAAGCCTTGATAACTGGGATGTCGTCCATTTCAGAAAAGGTAAAACCCGTCACTGTCAGTTTATTGATAACGCCATAAGCAGAATCGATAGCCAACATGGTGTTATAAACCAGACCTGCGATGGAATCGCTGATTTCTGTATCGTCCATCACACGTTTAAAGCCAACTTCATTGCGGGTTTTATAAAAGTCGAAAAACGAATCGACTGCCATCAGCTGGATGTTGGCTTCTTGAATTTCATCGATTTTGTAGGTCTTCTCGTAGTTCGTCCCTTCGTCCGACACTCTAATGATCAAATCCACAAAACCACCCAATTCTTCTTTGCTCAAACTTTTAATGAAGAGCAAGGCTGATACGGAAGTAACCTTTTCGTGTGAGTATTCAGGTTCAACAAAGGTCAGATTATCCATTTCCAGCTCTATGTTATTCACTTCGCTATCGGATGTACTCAATCCTTTTGTCCGTGTGATGGTCGTGGATTCAGCCTTCCAAATCGATCCAACATAAGCCGCTGCATTCTCAAAATTATCGACTGGCTCTTCACAAGAAGTGAGCAAAAGGGAAATACTTAATAAAGCAAACAATGATTTTTTCATGGGTTTCTTTTAGCGCTGCAAATCTGCACAAAGGATTTGTTAGCTGACACCCCGAATGCGATTATTGCGTTAAAGCACGGTCAAACCTGCAAGGAAGCTTTCAGCGTTGAGAAAAACTCCATCGCTTTTTCATCCAAACCTTTTAACTCAGCCACATCTTCGTTTCCATCGTTGTCGGTGAAGGTGATTTGAATACCATCGACCATGATGGTAATGGATAAAACCTTGGATTTGGGAATTTTAAAAGCGAGCGAGAGATTGGGTTGCATATAACGGTAGGCAAAATAGCCCAGCGCTAGAGTACCTGAAATCAGCACCATCGATCGACCACGTGTTAGGTTTAAAATCAAAACACCCATGATGAAAACCACCAAATAGGCCATAAAAAGGCTCGATTTCTTCTTTCGTCTCCTACTCTTTTTATTGGTCGTTATGCCCTTTTCTTCCAAGTCGGCTATTTCCGACCAATTGCCCGAATTGGTTAAATAAACATGATTGTCATCGATGTTTACAAAACCAGTGTTGTATCCAAACCAAGCTTTCATTGTTTTTTTTTAGCTATATCTTGATGGTATGGAAGCGGCTCGTGGAAATGAATGGTGCAATTTGGAAGTAACTTCCGAATTCGGGCCTTTTCCTCGTCATTTAAACTATTGTCACCTAGGCCGAGTTGCTTGAGGTTCTTGAGTTGGCCAATTGATTCGGGTAGTTTGGTCAGTTTATTTCGGTACAAATCCAAAATTTCCAAGGAATCAAGCAATCCAATTTCCTCAGGTAGCGACTCCAAACATACACCCCAAGCAACCCTCAAAACTTTAAGCCGCCTGAGTTGGCCAATTTCAGCTGGCAGCGTTTTCAGGCTTGTTTTATAAAAGCATAGCGATTCCAATTGCGTCATGCCGCCAATAGCGGGACTCAACTCTATAAGGCAATCTGTCCAAATACAATGTACGGTGACTTCCTTGAACGATCGATTTGCATAAAATGGAGTTGGAATTTCGGGTGATTGGATGGCTACATCAAAGGTGTCGAACCCTTGCGCTGAGGCCAAACTATCGGTGAAGGTCTTTAGAAGGAAAGCGTCCAAATCAAAGGAATCCGCTTCCACTACTTCGGGTTTTGCCGCCTCTGCGTTTTTATTCGCACACGAAGTTGCGATCATGCCTGGTATGACAAGCATTAGAAACCACCATGCCGCCCTCACTTTTTGATTTTGATTTTTTGAAAGGTCTCGGTTTCCTTGAATACATCGGCCTTTAATATGTCTTTCATTTCGCGCTTGGTCGGCTTAACGCTTGTTTCATTCAGCTTACCTTCTTCGTCTGTTTCTTCTTCTACTTCCGTAAAACTCTTCATGCTGGCAATGG
>Ga0115566_10002102_pt1 | contig 16607 bp, 20 predicted proteins | sample COGITO_mtgs_1204_3_FD_87173 | JGI IMG/M metagenome (GOLD analysis project Ga0115566, IMG submission 87173) | Pelagic marine microbial communities from North Sea - COGITO_mtgs_120405 | ecosystem: Environmental > Aquatic > Marine > Epipelagic | place: Germany:Helgoland, sampling site Kabeltonne...
AGGCCTCCTGCATTAGTAACAATCTTTATGTCCTTTTCTTCACAAGCTTTTGCAATTTCAGTAAATTGTTTCAAGAAAGTGCCTACATAGCCTTGATCTTCTCCTCTTTTCATTCTCTGATTGTAGAGAATGGTCATTGTTAACTCGGCTAAATAGTCGCCTGTAATAACATCAATAGGGCCTCCTTCAACCATATCTTTTGCAGCTGATAGTCTATCGCCATAAAAACCACTGCAGTTCCCTATAATTATCTTTTCTCTCTCAGTATTCATCATCTCTCCTTTGAAATTTTTATTTACTTTTTAAACCTTTAAAAATTATTTCCATCATCTCCTTAGCCGAGTCAGCTGTTTCGGCTTTAGATGCTTTTTTTAAATATTTCCTGTTTGTTTCTCTCGTTAGACCCGATAATACTAGAGACATCCAAGAGGTATCTATTTTGTTTATCTCTCCTGCTTTGATTGCCTCATCAAGCATTTTTTTTGTTAAGTTTACAACGTAATTTTCATGAGAATCTATAAGCGCTCTTGCACCTTGAATTTTGTCAAAGTCTTCAGTGAAGGCGAGAGTATCGTTTTTTGTTGCTTCATTGGTCTTATGGAGAAATATTTTTAATTTCTCTAAAGGCCCGTCATCAGTATTGATAGCTTGCTGAGCTTCAGCACCTATCTTGAATAACAATCTGTCTACCGCTATTAACAATAAATCTTCTTTTTTTGGCGCTATTTTATATAGAGTTCTAAGAGAGACTTTAAGCCTGTTGGCTATTTGAGACATAGTCAATTGAAGATAGCCTGCTTCTATTAACTCTTCTAAGCCTAAAATTGCTTCTTTTTGTCTTGCAGACAGGAGGTTTTCTTTTGATTTGCTTAATAGAGGCCTTGGACTTTCCAAAAACTCTTGTGTTTCCAACGAATTATCGGAAACTTTCAATGACAGGACCATAAGTTTATTTTGGTTCTACAATCATTAATAGAGTGCCATTCTCAAGTTGCTCATCTTTCTTTACCAAAAGCTTGGTGACTTTTCCGTCTTCAGAAGCCTTAACTTGATGTTCCATTTTCATAGCTTCCAATATCACTAAAGTGTCTCCTTTTTTAACTTTAGAGCCAACTTTTACCTTAAGATCAATAACTTTTCCAGGCATTGGCGCTATGAGACCTCCAGCCTCGACCTCGCTTCCAGGTAAAGTAAATCTAGGAAGAATTTCAAGCACTGCATTGCCCCATGGCATATGAACCACAATGGTTTTAGAATCTTGAGTAACTTTCGCATAGAATCTTCGACCATCTATCTCAATATCAATCCCAGACTCTTCCCACTTGAATATATTGGCAACCGATCCATTATTTAAACTAAAAGAGCCATCTCTTCTGCGTATATAGTTAATGGTTGCTTCTTCTTCTAAGCAACGAAAAGATAATTTTTGTTGTGGAAGTTTTGAATTTCTCCATCCAGAAGGAATTTGATTAAGTACTTTAGAGTTTTTTCTATTCAAGCCTTGGATCCAAAGCGCAGCCACTGAAGAAGAGAGTTCAAGATTTTCCCCACTCATAGGTACTGATCTTTGAGGATCAACTTTTTCAATGAAATCAGAAGTGGTAAGTCCTTCATGAAAAGCTTCTGAACGTAAAGACGAAACTAAGAAATCTCTATTTGTTATTACTCCGCCTATATGAAGTGATTCTAGTGCTAGTGCCAATTTATTGGCTGCATCAGTTCTAGATTTTCCAGTACTTATTACTTTCGCAATCATTGGATCAAAGTCTGTTCCAATGATTGATCCTTGCTCAACTCCCGTATCCCATCTTGCTTCGATGTTAGAGTCAGGTTCGTAGGCAATCAGTTTGCCTGTTACAGGAAGGAAATCATTAGATGGATCTTCAGCATAGAGCCTTGCTTCTATAGAGGATCCAGACCACTCAATTTCTTCTTGGGTATAACCAAGTTCTTCACCGCGTGCGATTCTAAGTTGCTCATATACCAAGTCTTTACCAGTGACACCTTCCGTTACAGGGTGTTCAACTTGTAATCTGGTATTGACTTCTAAAAACCAAAATTCACCCGTTTTATCATCCACTAAAAACTCAACTGTTCCTGCAGATTCATATTTTAATTTTTTTGCTAAGTTAACAGCAGCTTTACCCATCGCCTCTCTCATTTCAGGATCAACTCTAGGAGAAGGCGATTCTTCAATAATCTTTTGATGCCTTCTTTGGATGGAGCACTCTCTTTCTCCTAGATGCACTACGTTTCCGTAGGAATCACCCAATATTTGAATCTCAATATGCCTCGAAGAAGCAACATACCTCTCTATGAAGACTCTATCGTCTCCGAATCCAGACAATGCTTCTCTTTGAGCCCCAAGAATCGATTCTTTTAATTCTTTATTTGAATCAACAATACGCATACCTTTTCCGCCTCCACCAGCAGCAGCTTTGATCAGTATGGGGTATCCTATTGAAGACGCTTTCTTAGGATCTGTTGTCATAGGCAGGGTAGGTACACCTGCCTTTTCAGCTAAGACTTTAGCCTTTAACTTATCTCCCATTGAAGTAATAACTTTTGAATTGGGGCCAACCCAAATTAAACCTTCTTTGATCACATCTCTAGAGAACTTAGCATTCTCTGATAGAAATCCATAACCAGGATGAATTGCCTGTGCTCCAGTAGCTTTGGCAGCGGCTATTATCTCCTTAGAATTTAAGTAAGAATCTGTAAGTCTTATGGCTTCGTCTGCTTGCTTTACAAACAGAGAATCAGCATCTGCATCAACATAGACTGCTACGCAACTTATACCCATATCATGGGCACTTTTAATTATTCTACATGCAATTTCGCCTCTGTTGGCAATAAGTAATTTATGAAAAGTCATAGTCTGTATACTCCATACCCAGGTGTTCCCTCAATAGTTTTTCCATTCACCACTGAGAGGCATAATCCAAGTACTGTTCTTGTGTCTCTAGGGTCAATAATTCCATCATCGCTTATAGCGCCAGTGGCTCTTAGAGCAAGAGAACCTTCTTCTTGAGCTGCTTCTGCAAAGGCCACCATTTGAGCCTCATTTTTTTCATCAATCTTCTCTCCCATTCTTTCAGCTCTAGCCCTCCTTACAATAGACATTACACCGGCAATTTGTTGAGGACCCATCACTGCAATTTTTGCAGTGGGCCAAATAAAAGTGAATCTGTTGTCAAAAGCTCTTCCAGACATGGCATAAGTTCCAGCACCATATGAATTACCCAAGATAACCGTAAGATGTGGCACGGTAGAATTAGAAACCGAATTTAAGAATTGAGCGCCTTTCTTGATTTGCCCGTCAGTTTCATAATCTTTTCCTACTACAAACCCAGTTATGTTCTGTAAAAATACAATGGGCACATCTACTTGATTACATAATTGAACAAAATGAGCTCCTTTCGATGCTGTGTCGGGAAATATAGGACCATTATTTCCTATAATGCCTACCGTATAGCCATGAATGGAAGCAAACCCGCATACCATAGTGGGTCCAAATAGAGGTTTAAATTCCTCAAATCTTGAACCGTCCGTTACTCTTCCAATTACTTCCCTGACATCAAAAGGTCTTTTAAGGTCTGGATCAACTAAACCCAATAAATCTTCAATATCATTAATTGGCTCATCGGCTTGATGAGTGGGGCCGCAACCTTCTTTCCGCCAGTTAAGGTGAGAGACTACCTCTCTTCCTATTCGCAATGCATCCATTTCATCTTCTGCAAGATAGTCAGCTAAACCTGACTTTTCAGCATGCATTTGACCACCACCTAAAGTCTCGTCATCTGATACCTCTCCTGTTGCCATTTTGACTAGAGGCGGACCACCTAAGAAAACCTTTGATTGCTTCTTGATAAAGATATTGTAGTCAGACATTCCAGGTTGATATGCACCACCTGCAGTAGAAGAACCAAAGACTATTGAGATAGTCGGTATTCTTAATTTGGAAAGTTCGGTCACATCGTAAAAAGTTCTTCCGGATTCTGCAAAGTGTCCCGACCCTAAGACAGTACCTTGGGAAGCACCTTTACCTTTTCCACCGCCCATTCTCAAATCACCACCTGCAGATTCTACAAACTGAACATAAGGTATTTTATTGACTCTGGATATCTCCATGGCTCGGGTCCATTTTTTTCCTGAAAAAGCATGCATGGCCCCCGCCAAAACTGTAGGGTCATTTGCAAAAATAACGACTTCAATACCTGCAACTATTCCTATGCCTGCTACACAGCCTCCTCCAACAGGGTAGGCCGAGGCATATGCTGCTAAAGTACTTATTTCAAGAAAAGGAGTATCAGGGTCTAAGAAATTTGCAATTCTTTCACGTACAGGCATTTTACCTCTTGCAGCTAATCTATCGTGATGGTGTTGTCCTCCTCCTAATTCAACTTCTGTAATCAGATCTTCAATAACGTCTAGCTTCTCAAGCATAGACTTTTTGTACTTAGCAAATTCTTCCGATTTATTATCAATATCAGATTTTAATGGTGAGGATAGTAAAGTATTTTTCATAGCTTATTTGTATAATGATCTTTAATTATTGTCTTAATCTTTCAAGGATTAGAACTGGATAATATTGTAGACCAAATATTACCACATGCAAATTTACAAGACACAGGAATCCTGAAAGCCAGAGGATGAAGACCAAAAAATAATTCTATCTCAATACATAATATTGAGAGCACAAGAGAAGGAAATCTTTTAATTTATTTATGAAAGCCAGGAGTTTCGATATAGGAAAAGTTATAGAAGAGATTAATCAAAATTCTATAGACGCAAGCCTACAAGAAAAAGCAATTCTTAAAGCAAAGGGCATAGACCAAATAATTCTAGCTCACTACATAATATTAAGAGCGGAAGAGCTGGCCGCCAAAGAAAAGTTTTTTGTAAGGAAATTCTAATTTTCTCTACCTTGATATTTATATTGATGATATAAATAATTCTCATAAGATAAGAATAAGGTCATTAAGATTTTGGGGAGGCTAAGTAATGAATAAAGATAGTGCAATTAAGAAATATGATGCGATTATAGTTGGAGCCGGCTTTGCGGGTATTTATATGCTGTTGAAGCTAAGAAAATTAGGTTTATCTGTAGTCATTCTAGAAAAAGCAGATCAAATTGGCGGTACCTGGCATTGGAATAGATATCCTGGAGCAAGATGCGATATTCCTTCTTTAGAGTACTCTTATCAGTTTGATCATGATCTCCAACAGGAATGGGATTGGTCAGAAAAATACTCAGCTCAACCCGAAATACTTGAGTATATAAATCATGTTGCGGATAGATTTGAATTAAGAGATGGCATTCAATTCGAAGAAGAAGTGATCAGTGCTAATTTTAATGATATTGATTCAAATTGGTCCATTACTACTTCAAAAGATGACTATGAAGCTAAGTTTTGTATTTTTGCTACTGGATGTCTTTCAGTTCCTAATAAGCCACATTTTGAAGGATTAGAGAATTTTGAGGGCGAACTTTTGCAAACATCTACATGGCCGCAAGATAAGCAGGACTTTACTGGGAAGAGGGTGGCAATTATTGGTACAGGTTCTTCGGCCATTCAATCTATTCCTTTGATAGCCCAACAAGCAGAAGAGTTATTTGTTTTTCAAAGAACGCCAAATTACTCAATACCGTCAAATAATGGTCCTATGGATAAGGCTCTAGAACAAGAAATAAAATCTAGATATCCAGAATTTAGAAAAGAAAACTATCTGAATGGTTTTGGAATCGCAGCGATTTCAGATGAGTCTTTAATTACAGAAACTGATGTAGAGGAAGTGCATGCCCAATTAGAAGAAAATTGGCAAAATGCAGGTTTAGGTTTCTTTGGAGGTTATGCGGATGTAGCAATGGATCCTGATGCCAATAAGGTAGCTGCAAACTTTGTAAGAAATAAGATAACCAGTATTGTGAAGGATCCAGAAACAGCTTCTTTGCTTGCTCCTGATTACCATATTGGAGGCAAAAGGTTGTGCGTGGATACTGGTTATTTCGAAACCTTCAACCAAAGTAATGTCCATCTAATAGATTTGAAAGAAAATCCTATAAAGAATATCACTACTAATACAATTGAATCAGATCGTGTTTATGATATTGATACCCTTATCCTTGCAACAGGATTTGATGCAATGACTGGAGCTCTTACAAGTATAGATATATCTGGACGAGATGGTATTAAGCTTAAAGATCAATGGAAGAGTGGAGCTAAGTCCTATCTAGGTATTGGTATTGCTAACTTTCCCAATCTTTTTACTGTCACCGGACCAGGCAGCCCCTCGGTCCTTTCAAATATGATGCCTTCTATTGAACAACATGTGAATTGGATTACAGACTGTATTGAGTGGATGATCAAGAATAATAAAGAAGTTATAGAATCTTCTAAGACTGCAGAAGATGATTGGATGGTGCTTGTTAATGAAATTGCTGATACAACAATTTTTACAGATACCAAGTCTTGGTATAACGGTTCTAATATAGAAGAGAAGGCTAAGGCGTTTCTTCCTTTTATTGGAGTTCCGGTTTATACGGAAATGCTCGATGAAATAGTCTCAGAAGACTATAAGGGCTTTATATTTGATAAAACAAATTAGTCTCTAGACAAAAATAGCAGTATTGAGGAGCATGGCAGCTCCCATAAAAATTAAACAACCTGCCTGGACTATAGTTGGGATCACAACAAATAATACCAATGGATTAAAGTCCATTTTATTCATATAGTCCTCATCTCTCCACTCCAGAAATGTATTTTCATCGGCTTGTTCTTTTACAACTTGTAGTCTCATGGTTTTTATATTTGAGAAAGATAGTTATCCAATCTTTCTTGGTTCATTAAAAAAGTCTTTTTATAAGACTCTGCTTTTAGCTTGATAGCATCTATGTTTGAGTTTGATTCAACTTTAATTACACCAACCATTGCCATCATATTGTGAGGTGTGCATTGGTATACATAAACGCCTTCTTTTGAAAGAGTTACTTCAACATCTTGACTCATACCGCCAATCCAGGCTTCGGCTCCGTCTGGAATCATGCCATCCACTGATGAGGAGTTATGGGACATATCGGTTGCGACAAATTTTACGGTATCACCCTTTTTGATAGTAATAACAGCTGGTTCAAAAACCATCATGCCTTCCTTTCCGGCATTGAGCATTTGGACAGTGTGAACCTCAGAGAAGAGGGTGAATGTTGAGATCGAAAGTAATAGTGTTAATGCAAGCTTTTTCATGCCTGCATTATACACAATACTTATTGAATGGTATAAATTAAATTTATATTATATCAAAAGTTAGGCCAGCTTTTTCTTCTAGCCTTTGAATTAATTTATCGCCCATCGCCGGAGCAGGAGTATAAATTCCTCCTGGTAAATCTGAACAATCTTGAATGAGACAAATGGCACTTTCAGTTATCATTTTGGAAGTAGACCCATATCCAGGATCCATATCTCCAGTGACTCTTGCTTCTATACTTTCTTCCCCAAGGTCTGCAAAGAATAAAACATCATAATTACCTTGCTCTCTAGATTCTTTTGAAGGCCCTTCACCGGGTTGAGGAACATTATCTCCCCCCATAGGATTAGCAGAAGTCATAGCATCAGCTATTTGTTTTCCTTCTTCTCCCTCACCCGCGATCATCATTTCATCGTAACAAAAATCTTCACCGTATTGATGGTCTAGTAGGGCATTACTTCTATGTATATTTTTTGTATTTATCGGCGCCATAACAAATGGTGCTACCCACATATTTAGTTTTTTATCCAAGAGGACTTTTGAGTCATCCAGTTGAGCGGGACCTTCAAAACCCTCTGTTAATGAAAAAGGATTAGCTAGAACTTTTATTAACTCTGGTTTTTTCTTTAAAGTTGCCATAGTTGCTCCTAAAGAGGCAATTGTCCCTCCAGAAAATTCTCCATTCATAGCCTTAACCCTGCCTCTTACATGTTGAGCTGGTTTACCAAATTTATCCATTGCAGCTTGCTGTACAAAATACACTCCTAAATCAAAAGGTATACTGTCAAAACCGCATGAGAAGACAATCCTAGCTCCAGATGCTTGCGCGGTTTCTTTATGTGCATTGATCATTTCATACATCCAGCCAGGTTCACCGGTTAAATCTACATAATCTGTTCCATTTTTTGCGCATGACTCAACTAAATTTGAACCATAGAGTTGATAAGGTCCGACTGTAGTAAGGACACATTTGGTTGAACCGGTCATTGCATTTAATGAACCTTGATCATTACTATCAACTTCTAAAATGGAGAGGTCAGAACTCAATCCTAGCTCTTCTCTAATGCCTTCAAGCTTTTCTCTATTTCTTCCTGCTATAGCCCATTTAACCGATCCATTCTCTCCGTATTCGCTTTGAATATATTCTGCAACTAATTTACCCGTATAACCGCTAGCCCCAAAAACTACTACATCAAGTTCTCTTTCTGACATCTTCACTCTCCTATTATCATCATAAAATTAGTATTTTACATGACATAATTATTTCAATCTCAAACCTACATATTTTCTAATTTACGATTATGTTTTTTTAACTTAATTCAGGCCTCTTAGTCTTATTTCCTCTTTCATCCAATTTACTACTATATTCAATCTCTCTTCCAGATCTGTAACATGTTCAGCTAATAGTCCTGATGCATCAGTAACGTTATTCATTGTCTCTGCATGTTGAATTAAAGTGACAATATTATTTCCTGTTTCTAATTGTTGAGATTGTAAATCTACAACTTGGCTTTCAAGTTCTTTAATTCTTTCTTTAAGGTTCAGTATTTCTTGTTCGTTCATTTGTTAATAAATATGATGATGAAAGATTTATTCAGATTCATACATTTCTCGCATTTTAAGCATATCGTCAATATGCTCTTTATTTTTTTCAGTAGCAATTTCAGTTTCTTCTTTTTTGCTTCTCAGCTCTTGCATAATTTCTTGATTATTTTCTTTTTGCTTCCAGAGGCAATACAGAATCAGAAGAGTGTTAGAGATAGTGAGCCCCAATATCAAATAAATCATTTCGTTCTCCAGGGTAAAAAATGGATTTTTCCTATTAAAACAAATCTCGCGAGCCACCCGAGACCCGAACAAGAAAATAAACCAAATACTCCAAATACTATTGTAAAAAATCTTTGTTCTAAGGGAATATCATAGATTAGTCCTGCACCGATAAGAGATACTCCAAGTACCAATCCAAACAATAAACTTATCCAATGAATGACTAAAGCGAATCTATCAAGTATTTTCATTCAGCAACCTTAAAATGCTTGTAAGTTAAATTCAATATGAAACTTAATTCTGATTTATATAAACATTTAGATGTTAGTATTAATTATGACAAAAATTTGGATCATAAGTTTTTTGGTACTGATGTCAAAGATTAGTAGTTCTACTGCAGATCCAAGCCAGGCTTTAGGTCTGTACTCTAATGAATATCAAAGCATAAAAAGCCTATATTCTTCTTGTGACAATTTACTTGACCCTTTTCGCTCTGTCCCAATTATGCAAATTCCACCTGCTTATCCTCGAAGCGCTCTTGAAAAAGAAGTGTCAGGAACTGTTTTAACTAAAATTAAGATCAATGCAGATGGAACTGTTAAGACTTCTGAAGTTGTTTGGGCTTCAACTGATAATCCAAAATATAAGGATGTTTTCAATAGAAGCTCAATTAAAGCTGCAAATAAATTTATTTATAAACCCAAAGTAAATGAGATAGGAGAAAATATTGAATCTACTGCTCATACTGTTACCGCGTATAGCATTGATGGCAAAGAAGAAACTCTATATTTAGGAAATCAAAATAAAAATTATAAAAAGTTAAAGAGATTAATGAAGAAAGACCCTGATAGGTTTTTCATGGAAGTCGAAAAACTTTTGAATGGCAATAAATTAGAACCCATTCAAAGGGCAGTGTATCTATTTTTTAAAGGTTTAATGATGCATAAACAGGGTGAGGATAAAGATGATGTTATTAAGATTCTCCAAGAATCCCAAAAACTTTATTATGCAGTTTATGAATATCAAACTGACGATAAAAATGAAAAAAATATTTTTTTAATGGAAAGCAATGAATCTAAATTACACACTTTTGTTGGTGTTCTATTAGGACAATTGTACTTAGAAAAAACGATGTGGAATGAAGCGGCAATACAATACGCTACTGTAATCAGGAATGTTAGAAATAATAAAACTGAATCTCCTAGATTTCTTCAATCTTACATAAATCTTGGGATTGCGACTTATAATCTTAACTTATGGTGTCAAGCAGATGAAAGCTGGAAGAACGCTATAAAGCTTGGAGCCAAGATAAATACAAAATTTCCTGACTGGCTGAATATATATAAAGAAGAAGCAAATAAAAGGCGAAACTAAAGGTTATTAAAAACCATGAAAAGCATGCTATCCAAGGATCAAGCTAATAAGTTAAGTTCCAAGAATTCATGATAATCAATACACCTACACTTAAACCCAGAATAACCGAGATCACTTCATAAGTTTTTTGATTTCTGATTACTTTTGAGAGAAATAAATTAGAGAGAAACCAAGTGATTCCTCCTAATAAAATCATAATTAAAAAAATCATTAAATCGTTAAGAGTATTCCATACATGTTCCATGGCCCAACCTTAAATCTACAACACAATAAGGTCAATAAAACTCTCGTGACTTAAATAAATAGGGATACTATAATTCGCGCTTCTTTGGGCGATTAACTCAATTGGTAGAGTGCCACCTTTACACGGTGGAAGTTACAGGTTCAAGTCCTGTATCGCCCACCATCTAAAATCTGCATAAAACTTCTCCCAAAAAAAAGGAGAGGTAGTCCTCTCCTTTTTGTATCGAAAACTATTTAGTCTTCTTTTTTCATCCAAACCGGAAGTAAAAGCATAGCAATAACCACTAACCACCAAACTTGAAATATTGGATTTGTGGGTATTAGGCTATAAGTAGGCGCTTCAGTTATATTTAGGAAGTCAACAAAACGCTGACCATTATCAGATATAGTATCTAGCTGACTTAAGGCAAAAGCTGTAGATTCCCAATTGATTTGAAGGAAGCCAAGGTTTTGAAGATTCAAGAAGACAATTCCTAAACCAAACAAACTCACAAGGATTTTTGTTACAAGATTTCCTCCATTATCTCTTACTCCAAGAGACGCTCTAAAAGCCACCCAAAGTAAAAAAGCATTTCCAGCAAAGAAAATGGCATTACTAATTAAGAAACTATTGAAAAGACTCTGTATTTCATATTCACCCATAAAATTCTCCATTTCTTTTAAGAACATTCTTAAAAGTTAATTCATATCAACTAAATGACTATCATTCTCAATAAAAAATTTAAATTTCTCTCAATATTAAGTTCAAGATCTTTGAATGAGTAACTGGAGGTTTTCATATATTTCATCTGTGTAGTGGAGAAGTGTTCTGGAGTGCCTTAAGAAGATAGAGGTAACCCAAGAGCAAACAAGTAATGTTTGTAATAATTTCCTTGAATAATCTTACCTCTTTAAGATTTTAAGAATTTCCTCAACTTTCTCATCAAATTTTTCCTCACTAACTAAAGCATCCTTTACACACATTTTTAAGTGGGTCTTTAAGACTTTTCCTTCTACCGTTGTAAGAGCATTTTTTGCTGCTTTGATTTGATTAAGAATATCTATGCAATATTTTTCTTCCTCAATCATTTTAGTAATTCCCCTTATTTGTCCTTCTATTCTTTTTACACTTGGTAATTGTTCTGAGTGGCATGGATGTTTCATATTAACCTCGGTATTAAATAAGTGAATAATGTTGCCAATAGAAATAAGGCAACAGAAAAATAATAAATTAGTCTTGAGCGTTTTCTAGTTTGCAGACATAGTCTACCAAGTTCTGGATCAGCCGGGCAGGGCATATGATAGGTTTTGTAATTTACGTAACCTGCCACCATTATCATAGCCAGTGCGAAGAGTGTTATTGAAATTTTATATTGAGATAGCACTATGAGAAACGGAAAAACCGAAATTAAACTTGCAAAAGAAGCTCCTGCTCCAATAAAAACAAATAATGCTGGCAATGCACAACATACTAGAGTGGAAGAGGAAGCAAAGAGAGATAAAAAATTAGCTGAATTATCATTCATAAGCTCTATAGACTTACAACTTGCATATCTATTGCATTTTGACCATTCATAACAATTTTTTCTTTGATATCATTGAAATCAATTTCTTCATTAAGAGAATAGGCAATTAGTACCTTGCCTTTACTTAAATCAACATCTATTTTTTTTACTTTTTCATCTTTTTTGAAAGTTTTTTCTATGCCTCTGGCACAAAAGTCACATACCATTCCTTGCACATTTACAATGGCAACTTGTGCATCTTCAAGACCCACAAGGAATTTATCAAATCTATCAGGATCAACTGCTAATTTCTTTCCATCAATCATTTTTTCGTGGATATGACCTTCATGAGAATGATGATCTGTATCACTGGAATTAGCTGCGCTCCAAAGTGAAATAAGTGCTAATAATATAGTTAATATTTTTCTCATAATTTTTCCTCAAAATCTATACATAAGATGCGTATCCCATTCAGATACATCGCTATAACCAAACTCTATAAGAACATTACCTTTAAAAAATTTTAATACTGGATAATTTGACCATTCCTTATCCAAAGAATTTTTTTTTGCTTTGAACATTAACCAAGTATGAAAATCTCCATATTCTCCTAGGTAAGGTGCAATACCCATCTGAATATATTTTTCTTCATAGTCATTAATTTGATTTTCGACCTGCTTGAATCCAAATCCTACGAAAAATCTTCTTGTTTCCCAATCACCATGAACACCATAGAAATTATTGTTAAGCCCCGTTGTACTTATTCCTGATTGAAAATATAAATTCCTTTGAGATAACTCAGTATTTTTTCTATTAATTAAATAAGTAAGTCTTGTATAAGAATAACTATCACCAATAACCTTATCGTCTAGACTTTCAATCCCAATGGAGTATTTGTAAGAAGGGGAATAATGGTAGTAGAAAGAATCTTTCATATTATTTGAATGCCCCATGAGAGTTGAGCCTCCAGAGTATGAAATAGGTCTTGCATCAAGACCAAATGATGCAAGACCTATAATTAATATAACTCTTATACCCATAGGGGGTATTTTAGCATGAAACGCTTAGCTACATATTTTAAATTTTTATTAAGAGAAAGATCTTTGAATGAGTAACTGGAGATTTTCATGTATTTCATCTGAAATGCTTAAATGTCCATGCTCTGGATATATTTTTATCTCTGAATCTTTAACTATCTCGGCAGTATGGTGTGCATGAGCAACTGGGACAATAGTGTCAGTTTCCCCGTGAATGATATTAACTGGACAAGACACATTATTCACTTCAAAGCTTGACCAGCCTTGAGCTGAGCAATCCGCTAATCTGTCATCAGCATATCCCGTGACGCCTTGAGCAAAAGTTGCATCATCACTAATAAATCTTTTTATATTTTCTGGATCTTGAAGATAGAGTAGGTCTGCAGGAGATAGACTACTTTCTCCAGTTGCATCATCATTTGAGAGCATTTTACTGCCATCTTCCCCCATATCTTCAACGGCTAATTCATAAGCTTCTTCTCTAGATAGACTTACATATCGTTCAACCCCTGCCATAGTTGCATATTCGGAGGCCCATCTCATATCCGACATACCACAGCATACCAGCACTCCCAATACTCTCTCTGGGAATCTGGCGGCAGTTGCAAGAGAATAGCTCCCTCCAGTAGATACGCCAATCATATAAAAATTTTCTATGTTTAAGTGGTCTGCTATTAGTTCGAGATCATTAGTCCAGTCATTTATAGTTCTTCCTGGTAAAGGAGAGGTGTTCCCGTACCCCGGTCTATCAACTCCTATATAACGTATTAAGTTCTCTGTATCTTTATCTGCATTACCTTTAGCGGCATTTCTAGATCCTGGTCCACCATGACAATAGAAAGCAGTTATTTGATTGTCTTCTCCGAAATCTGCAAAACTTATAGTTCTTCCATCTGGTGCTTGTATTACTTTATCCATATCTTAGCCTTATTAATTGTTTGTATTCGACCATCCCAGAGGGATTTGCTGCTGAGGATTGAATACTTTAGGCCCATACAATGGATAAGCTTCTGAAGCCTTATTAATCTCTTCTTCGCTTAGATGTTCGCTTGGAAGTAATTTGAAGACATCTAGGCCTCGAGTTATTTCTGTCCCGTAAATGTAACCATTGTAGTAATAAGCAGACCAATAACCCCCTGTGATTAAAAAATCTTCATCAATAGGGCCACGATCAAAAAACGCTATTTCTTTAGGTTTTGATGAATCCGTAAAGTCCATAATGGATATACCTCCTTGGTACCAAGCTTGAACTAAAATGTCCTTTCCAAGCACTGGAATTAAAGAGCCATTGTGAGCGACACAGTTTTCTGTTTCTAATTGAGGAGCAGGCATCTTATAGTGACTCTTGAATTCTAATTTACCATCAACAATATCGTAAATAGCATTAGCACCCCAATCTAGCGGATCCCAAGCTCTACAGCGAGCGCGACCACCTCCACCCCACTCATCAGTAAAAATTACCTTAGTACCATCATTATTGAAAGTCGCAGAATGCCAATAAGCAAAACCAACATCGGTGACAACATCAATCCGCTCAGGATTATACGGATCAGTTATATCGAAAAGAATTCCATTTCCTGAACATGCCCCAGCAGCCAGGTTAGCGGAAGGGAATACCGTAATATCATGACATTGATCTGTACGTCTTGTGTCTTGAGTATCTTCCCCATGGTCTCCACCAACCCATAAACCACCGAGTGCTCCTGTATTAGCATCAGCAAACACAGCAGGGCTACTTACAATTTTAGATTGCGAGGGGTTAGAGATTGGGATTTCTATTATGTCTATGCGAAACAGAGCCGTTCTTTTATCGCCTGGAATATTTCCTATGCATTCTTTCATTTCTTCCTCTTCCCTTACGCCGGCAGTGCCTGAATTATAGACAATAATTTTCCCATCAGGCCCTGGACCGGATACTACAGAGTGAGTATGAGATCCTCGACAGGTCTGAACTGCACCAACTTGTTTAGGTTTGAAAACATCAGAAATATCAAAAATTCTTAAGCCTCTAAATCTGTCTGCACTCGCTTCTTTAGATACGCCTTCTAAACCACAATTTAGACGACTCCTGGTTTCTTCAACTGACATTATGAGTAAGTCTTCAACAATAGAGACATCACCTTGACCTCCAGGACAAACGACAGAAGATAGTAATTCAGGAATTCCAACTGCATTGATCTGATAGATGTTAAAGCCGTGGTAACTACCTGTTATGAGTAAGTCATCTCTAAAAGCCATATCAGTGTTCGCAAAACTTAGAATGGGTGAGCGCAGTGATTTAGATAATTCTTCTGTAGTCTTGTTTTCGTTTTCTTCATCAGCATCATCGTCTATCTTCTCAACGCCTTTAGCTTTAGGATTACTAGGATTATAAAATCCCGCTGGTTTTCTCAGTGATTCCACTAACTCTAAATTTTTTATCGCCACTTCGGCATCAAAAAGTCCCGGATTTAAACTTGATCTTGGGTCGTCAGATAAATTGACTGCAATACCATTCATTCTTTCGATCTCTACACCTTGGTCATTGACCAGATCTGAGACAAATTCATTGAGAATAGGATCATAGGCAGTTCCTGGGTGCTCTTTTAAGTCTTTAACCATTTGAAGGGCACCGTCATGGTGGTTAATCATTAATCTTAAAAATAATTTATCAAAATCCGTACTTTTAGAATTTTCTAATTCCTTTAATTCATCAGCAGAAGCCATACCGGCCATAGCCATATGACCTTCATGATTTGTATGGCTAAAAGATGTCTCTTCATCTCTAAACTCTAGCCAATTTTTCATGAAATTAATTTCATCTTCTTGCGAAGAGTCAATTCTGTTAGCGAGATCAACAATAGTTTTATTGTTAGTCCTTTTGTCTGCCATATTGGACATAAGAATAGCTTGTTCATGATGAACGATCATGCCCGCAAGGAAATTTACATCAGCTTTTACGTAAGAAGTACTTGCAATATTAGTGGCAGTCTCAGAGTCGATTCTTTTAGATTCTTCACCTGGAGCACCTGGCAGGATAATTGAATGAGTAGGAGGTATATTCTCTTCTCTAGTTATATTAGTGTCATCGATGATGTCGGTGTCATTTACTTCAGAGCAACTAATAAAAAATGTGAGTATCAATAATAATGACAACTGCTTTTTTAGATCTACTTTATTCATATTTTCTTGGACAAAAAGTTTTTATCTTTTTGTATATATTAATCAAAACAAAGAATCTGGCACGTACTTTTATCTATAAACTTCTACCGTCAAGTTTTTCATTTAATTCTAACCACTCTTGCTCAGTTAACTCTATCTCGGAAGTTAAATTAGCCTGATCCCTTAATAAGGAGTGCAAGTCAGGTCCGTCATCACTTTCATAGGATTCAGGAGAGTTTAATGTATCTTCTGTTTCTGATAATTTGCGCTGCAAACGTTTTAATGTTTTTTCATGGATTATTATTTTATTCTTTAT
>Ga0115566_10002105_pt1 | contig 16580 bp, 14 predicted proteins | sample COGITO_mtgs_1204_3_FD_87173 | JGI IMG/M metagenome (GOLD analysis project Ga0115566, IMG submission 87173) | Pelagic marine microbial communities from North Sea - COGITO_mtgs_120405 | ecosystem: Environmental > Aquatic > Marine > Epipelagic | place: Germany:Helgoland, sampling site Kabeltonne...
AACAAGTGGCAACTCTGACAGACAGCGCAGCTGCGCGACCGACAACTCCGGAACGTCAGCCTGTCGCCAGCCATGCAGCGTTTCCCCGGCCGTCGAAAAGGAAAAATGCTCGTTCCCGCCCGGCAGCAGCAGCGTCGCCTCACCGGCACCCACACGGCGAACCACACCATCCACGGTGATCACCGCCTCTCCCTGATCCACGTAGACCAGTTGCAGCGAAGTTTGAATGCGTGGCCCCAAGCTTGCCCCCGGCGCATAGCGAATGAACCCCGCCCCAAACCTGTCCCCAAACTGCATTATGTTCATTTCAGACAAGACTATGCCACTATCAATTCATTGAGAGCCTACAGATGGAGTGTATTATAGACATATTCTATCGAAGCTCAACAAGTATCTGGTACTCTCATGCTCACTCCCGATTCCCCTGGCGTCTGTACGCTCGATAGTCTCGACGCTAACGCCTGCGACTTTTACAAAGACAACGGCTTTCTCGTCATCACCAATGCAGTCACCCCAGACGGCCTGGCAGAGCTAGCCGCCGAGACCGTCGCCGTCTGCCGAGGGGAATACGGTCAGGTTAGCCGCTCTCCGCAGGCAGTTGGCGGCCCGCTCACCGACGAGATGCTGGCTGAGATGCCAGCAGAAGAGCTCATCTCCCACTTTCTTTGTATCCACCACCCGCACAAAATCTCAGCAACCTTCGAACGCTATTTAGCCCATCCGGCCATCGTCGCCGCCTTGACCAAAGTCATAGGCCCCAACGTCAAGTGCATGCAGTCCATGCTGTTCGTTAAATCCTCCGGCAAGCCGGGCCAGGCTTGGCATCAGGACGAAGACTACATTCCCACCCGAGACCGCTCCCTCACCGGTGCCTGGATTGCGATCGACGACGCCACCGTCGAGAACGGTTGCCTCTGGGTCATCCCCGGCTCGCAGCGCCGCGGTATCCTCTACCCGCAGTACCCCCACGATGACAGCGATTACGACTGCAACGTCATGTCATACAACTTTCCATACGATGAATCCGTCGATGCCATCCCCGTCGAAGTCCCCGCAGGAAGCATCGTCTTCTTCAATGGCTATTTGCTGCACAAATCGCTCCCCAATCGTGCCCCAGAAGGCACATTCCGCCGCGTCTTGGTAAACCACTACATGAGCGCCGAGAGCCTGCTCCCCTGGCAGTTCAGCCCCGGCGTCCCAATCGCAAAGCAAGACTATCGCGACATCGTGATGATCGCAGGCGAAGACCCGTACGCTTGGAAGGGCCTTGATGACAGTGCCCGCCCCAGCGTTCGCTCCGCCGGCTATGGCGGCTGCGGTGATGGCCGCAGCGACCTCGAAGCCCATCTGCAGAAGCCAGTATCCGAACGCCGCTCAGATTGAAAGAGGAGCCAGGCCAGTGACGAGCCGAAAGCTCGTCTTATTCGCTGTGTTGATCGCGGAGATTTTTTCTGCCGTAAGCGCAGAGGAAAAGGCCATGAACTCAAAGGACAATCCGCCAAAGCTACACGTGTAGATAGGCCGCAATGACTCTAACCTCAGCCAGCTGCCGGACTTCGCGCCCGCGGGGACAGAGTTAATTTCTGTTTTCGCCAGGGGGTAGAGATGGCAAAAACTAGCAGAAACGCCCCATGCCCGTGCAGCAGTGGCAGGAAGTAAAAGAAGTACTGTCTCCGAATATCGGGGGTAGACCATCGGCAACATCGCCCGGACAGGTCTATGCCGAGGTGGCGGAACTTGGCGCCTTGTCGAATAGCGTTCTCGACCTTATTCGCGACCATCACTTTGACGAGGCGGAAAGGGTGTGCCAACGCTTGGTGACTGAGTACCCAGATCAAGTTGACGGTCTGGACCGTCTTGCGATGACGTATGCGGCACAGGGCTGGAAGGGTAAGGCCGCCGAATACTACCGGAAGACAACCGCCTTGATGCGTTTATACGATGGCTTTGATGGCCCTGGCATTGCCAATGCGATGAGGGAAGCGGAGAGACTCGACGCCGAACAATCAGATGCTGTCCATGACGGGCAGATCTGAGCGTTTGAAACGAGCCGGCGAATAAGGCGCTGAAAGGCCAACGGCCTTGCCTTTCTCGATGCTTATGGGTACGTTGTCAGCAATGAAGTTGCTCGGAGGAGAATGCCATGGCTATAGTAACCGAAAAAGAGAGAGTTGTCGAGGCTATTCATCAGATCCCAGAGGATGAAACGATTGAGGAGGCAATGGAGCGTCTTATGCTTCTGGCGAAGATTGACCGCGGAATTCGAGAGGCTGATGCCAGAGATACAATCCCCCATTCCGACATGAAGCGCCGGATGGGCCGGTGGCAAACATAAGGTGGACTTAGCAGGACAGACCGGCTCAGCCCCCATCGCGCGCAGCGTGGTCCACCGAAGCAGAGGATCGAATTAATGCCTACGAGCGCGGTGAGATTCAGGCATCGACTGCGGGGGATGTTTACGCCCGGTTTGGAATCAGCCAATGATTCGCGTTCTGGCAGTTGCCTAGGCCGAATTTGCGGAGAAGTAGCCTGCTGCAATGAGCAACGAAAGGGTCTGGGCTACGAGTTCGCTGAAGAGGTAAATATTGAATAATCTCGCAATTATAAATATTCCATGAAGTCTACTACTAATCGACTCGATCGTTTTATTAGCCAGAATAGTTCATTCCCTATGTCATATACACGCATATTAATTGCTCAAAAGCGGATAATTATAGATGGCCGTGTGGCATATTCAATTCAGCAGAGGGTGACGAAATTCAGTCATGTAGAGTTGGATGGATACTGCTTGAATAATAGGACCCCTGTTTATATCATGCTGAATAAACCAAAGGGGGTTGTCAGTGCTACTAAAGACGGTAAACACTCCACCGTGTTGGACCTAATTCAGCACCCTCAGAAGAACGAACTTCACATTGCTGGCCGCCTGGACTTCAATACGACCGGACTGGTATTATTGACTAACGACGGGGCATGGTCACGCAAGATAAGTTTGCCTGAGAAAAAGATTGTAAAGACATACTATGTAACCTTGGCAAAGCCGTTAAGTCATGAGTATACTTATTTGTTTCAAAAGGGAATATATTTTGCCTATGAGAACATTACAACTCAGCCTGCACATTTAGAGATACTATCAGAGTATACTGCCAGACTTTCACTTGTTGAAGGAAAGTATCATCAAGTCAAACGGATGTTCGGCTTTTTAAAAAACAATGTCTTGGCGCTTCATCGATCTTCTGTGGGAAATTTTTCTTTAGATGGACTTGAGGTAGGGAAAAGCAGAATTATTACAATATAATAATTGGTAGCAAGCAAGTGAAAGCGCGGTTTCCCACAGCACAAGCTATCTATCGTGCATCATGTGGCCAGGTTTCCCTCTCGGCCTGTTGGGCCTGCCCCAAAAAGGATCGCCTCGAGGCGATTTTTTCGTTTAATTCCCAAAGTGCGGCCTTGCCACGCTGTCATGGGAAGACCTCAATGCCTACGCCGATGCCAGAACCTAAGTCATCGAGCGAATCCCCGGCTCTGCCTCTGAGGCGACTCCCAGAGCTGCCCGAGCGTCCTTTCCCAAAAACGTCGAACCGCGCGTTCAAGGCTCCTGAAAGTCTGAGGCATTCACCAATCTAACGAGATCTGGATTTGACGCGGCTATGCGCATGCCAATTGCGCCCGATGCGGCCTGCGACTCTACTGACTGCAACTGCCACGATTCCGCATGACCATCTAGGAAGGTCAGGTTAAACTTCTGGCGATGGAAATCGCCAATCCAGTCCCCGGATCTATACGTCGAGAAGCCACCTTCCCTCACGAAAAATGAGTTGATATTGTAACCACGTGGGTCGGCCTCTTCGATGAAGATGAACAGTTGGTCGTGAGCCCTCGCGACAGCGCCTAGGCGTTTATGCGGGTCGAGCTCGCCGTTAAAACGACTATTGATCGAGTACGAGCGGAACTCATTGATGGTGTCTAGCGGGCAGTGGTAGGCCGCGCTTGATTGTACATAGGAAAAGAGGAGTCCGTTTTCGTTGGCTGCCGCGCTATCGCCATTCCCCACCCACCGCGGACTGCGACCGGTATTGGACGAGACGAACCACCCGTCGTTGTCATCTGTGTACATGGCGTAAGCCATTTGCAGATGATGCTGGTTGCCCAAACACGTGACGCGCAAAGCGTCTACTTTAGATCGCGACAGCGCGGGCAGCAGAATGGCCACCAGAATCGCGATTACGGCGATTACCACCAGCAATTCAATCAGGGTAAAAGAAAACCTGCTGGGCTTGAGTCTATAAACAGGTATAAGTCACCCAATTCAACGACGATAGCATAATCAACTCGCTCTTAACCACCTAGTATCCCCCGACTTCGGTCAGCCGGAGTCTGTACTTCCATGTGTTAGAAGCACTTACGCAAAGTTATCTCCCATTCTATTGGGCGTCAACAAACAATTCCTAATCGTCTGGCCCGTCAGCCGTTGCACGCGGACTGAAAGCTGCGCAAAAGCGCCCCCATTGATTCGCTGGATACGATAAGATCGACTCGAGTCTACTTTTTTGATCATGTCCCTCACTCGGAGCGCTGGCGGCCGGCGTTATACCACCGATGCCCAAAACCAAGCCCGAAAGCCTGACCTCACTCGCTCGAGACCCAGCTGCGTTTGGGCCAGCGAAACCGGGCGGCCAGCGCGGCCCACGGATTGAAGCCGAAGCATGAAAGCAGCCCGAGAATTGTCTGGATTTCGCTTGAATAGCTCTCTGGCTACACGCACCGCGTCCTCGTGGCAGTTCATCCTCACGTAGTGACCAGCCAGGCTATCGGGCATCTGATCGGATTCCGGTAAGTCCTCCAGCAACCATCTAAGAGAGGCGGCATCCCACTGCAGCCAGGCCGGATCCGAGGTAACTTCTGAGAAGATTTCTGAAAGCGCCTGCCCTCGACTCTCTTCTGCCTTCAAGATCAGCACGCCGGCGCAATTATCCGTGGTGGTGGTGGCACATTGCAGGTACTGCCCGGCAATCCGCGGCGGTGCTTGGGATAGCGCTCCAGCATGGCCTTGAGCTCAGTGAGTGCTGCTTCCAAGTCCAATGCTTCCTCGTACAGCAACACGCGCTGAAACCACAGACCTTGGTGCGCTTGAAACTGCGGCACCAAGCGAACCAGCCATTCGTTTGCGGAGTTCGCAACGTTGATCGCCGCGCCATACTGCGTGAGTTGGTCAGTCACAGCAAAGACAAACCACTGCACCGCGCCACTCTTGGGCCTGCCTCCAGCCATCACGTGAGCGGCCAGCCATAAACAGATCCCTGGCTTCTCCCCAGGCAGAGGAGATATCGGGGGTGGAGTTGCGAATCTCAAAGAGCGTAAGCGGGCTCTGAAGAATGCGGAACGGGACCCAATAATTTGTCTTAGTTCAACTAAAAATAGTCTACGACAACTTTTTCAGGACTGACTCGTCTCCCTTCAGACGGCGGTAGTTGGCATGCATCGCATCGAAGCGCTTCAGCTGCTGCGGCAGACGCGTTTCGTAGAAGTCTTGGAAGTCCTTGGCGGCCAGGGGGCTCCAGCCAACCTCAGCGATCGCGCAGCCGCGTGGATAGGTCATGTAGAGCATGTGCTCGAAATCTGGCATATACTCAGTCCAGACATTTCCCTGTACGCCCATAATGTGCGTGGCTTCGGCCGGCGTCAGCTCAGCTGGAACCGGATCATAGCTGTAGACCGTACATAACGGCAGGTGCCCGCCGATTGCAAGCGGCTCGCCCTCGGTCGCCTGGCGGTAGTCTAAATAGCAGTGGGTCGTCGGGCTCATCACCGCATCGTGCGCCGCTCTAACAGCGGCAATCCCGCCCTTCTCTCCCCGCCAACTCATGACCGCAGCATGCGGCGCGAGACCACCTTCGAGAATCTCATCCCAGCCAATCAACGTCTTGCCCTTGCCATTCAAAAATTTCTCAATACGCCGAATCACGTAGCTCTGGAGCTCTTTCTCGTCCTGCAACTGCTCATCCTGAATCCGTTGCTGACAGTCCGGACAGGCCTTCCAGCGGCTCTTGCGGCATTCATCACCGCCGATATGCAGGTAGCTCCCCGGAAATAGCTCACAGACCTCAGCGAGGACGTCCTCCAGAAATGAGAAGGTCGATTCCTTGCCAGCGCAGTAGGCATCCTCACTAATCCCCCATTCCACTCGCACCGGAATCTTCTCGCCGGTACAGCTCAGCTCGGGATACGCGTGAATGGCAGCCATCGAATGCCCCGGTAGCTCGATCTCGGGAACGATCGTGATGAAACGACGGCGGGCATACTCCACCACCTCCCGAATCTCTGCCTGGGAATAGCAGAAGGGCCCGTAGGCCTCGCCCTTAAATTTCCGGGGTTCGTCGCGAAAATGCCCGACTAGTTCGTCTTGGCGGACCGACGCTTCGGTGGCCAGCTTGGGATATTTCTTGATCTCGATGCGCCAGCCTTGGTCTTCGGTCAGATGCCAGTGAAAGACATTCATCTTGTGCAAGGCCAAGAGATCGATGAAGCGCTTGACCTCATCTGCAGACGCAAAATGGCGAGCAACGTCGAGCATCAGCCCACGCCAGGCAAAACGCGGTTTATCCTCGATCGACACGCAAGGCACGCTCAGCTCACCCTCGTCTACGAGCAACTCGCCGTAGACTTCCGGTGGCAGCAACTGCAACAGGCTTTGGACGCCCCAGAACGCACCACGCCCCGTGCTTGCGGAGATCGCAACTTTCTGCTCCGAAATCTGCAGGGCGTACGCTTCCTCCCCAAGCGCAGCATCTGCGCGGATCACGATCGCATTCTCCGCGCTTTTCTGCCCGGCCGTGCTCTCATTCCCAACCACAACGGCAAACCGCGCGGCCAGAAAGTCCGCGGCCAGAGCGAAGTCTTTGTCGCCCTGGACCACAATCGAGGTGCTAGGCGTAATCGTAAAAGTTCCTTGCTGCACCGTCATGGTGACAGGCTGAGGGATCACGCTAGGGCCTGTTGGTCGATTGGGCATGGTCATGGTTCCTCTTGGGCTTAGTGATTCAACGTTGGCGTCGCGGGTCGGTATCCACGGGCGCCGAGCGCTCGCTCTCGCCCCGCGAGTTCCAGGCGGTGACCGCGTACTGAAACACGCGCACGTCGCTCATATCGATGGCAGCTGCAGCTTCGAGCCCAGGCTCGGCATAGCTGGCGACAATTCCCTTCGCTCGATCCGTAAACTCCGGTGCTTGACAGCGCGCGAGCGCGGTCCACTGCGCCCGCGGATGCTCCCGGCGATACACCACATAGCCAGCAGCTCCCGCGACCGGTCCCCAAGCCAAGCTGGCCTGACCTTCCTCAAGCGTAAGCTCAAGCCCACCAGGTGCCACGGTTCGGACACGTGCTGCGAGGCCCTGGCCCTGCGGTGCAACCGGCTTCCCGAATGACCACGAGCTGTCCCCGGTAAGCGTAAAGCCGACGCGTTTTTGCTTGGGATCGTGCTCCGCTGGCTCGCCATTGATGTGTAACGGCTCGAACAGCTTGGGCAGTTGCGCCCGCACCAGCAGCCGGGTACGCGCCTGGGCCACGCCATGACTACTGCGGGCCGTGAATTCGAGTTCTAGCTCCTGCGCATCGCGCGGGGCCTGGCCCCGCAGCTCACGCGTCAGCGGCTCGTACGTCAGCCAGTCCGGCAGGCCGGCTACGGTGACCTTGGGTGCCGGGATCCCGCTCACCGGCACGGTCAGCTGAAATGGAGTGTCCCAGACTACGGTGAGCATCGCTGGCAGGTGAACGGCCGGGCCGCCGGTCTCCACGCTCGGAAGCAGTTCGGCCACGGCAACGCTGATGGTCATACCGGCCAAAGCGGCTGCTTGCCCGTGTGCCCGCAGGATTTTCCCCTGTCGGCGCGGCACGTTCAGGCGCAACACGCCCTCGCCTGCCGTCTCAAGCGTGAATTGCGAAGTTCGCAACATCCCGGGACTGGTCAGAAGGATCTCAAACTCATCCGGGGTGCGATGCACCAGGATGCCCGCGGCGCGCCCACGCAGGCCCCAACTCGGCTGGGTCCCGCTGCCAAAGCAGGCCCAGTCATTCTCGAGCGTGATCGCGCGCTCGCTGAGCGTAGAGGTGGTGCCTACAGCCCCGTCATCGTGAGCCTGGAGGGTGATAGCCGAGGCGCTTCCCAACGTCGCGTGCACTGCGAAACGATTGGCCAAGATCGCCAGTGTGGACTCGCGTCCGCCTTGCCGAATCCAGCTTAGCTGATTACCGGTTCCAGCCAGAAAGCGAGCGTCGAATGCCACCGCGCCAGGCACCAGCGGCCAGCTGGCGCCGTGCACTCGGCCTCCGGCAATGACGGCAAGCGGTGGCTCGGCCGCCGCTTGCCAGATGGCCGCAGCCTGGCCCGCGGTGTGCAGGATCACGGCGTGGTCCGCGAGGATTGCGGACTCCGCAATCCGCGGCAGCTGCAAAGCCCGTTCCAGGCAGCTGGCCGGAGCGCCGGTCAGCATGTTGTAGACCCCGGCGAAGGACCGCCCGTACCCGGGCGAGAGTTGCGGAGTTCGCAACGCCGCGGCTTGTTTGACGAGCTGACGCCATTGCGGAGATCGCAACGGATCCCCCGGCAACCGGGCCGCAATCCGGACAATCGCCTCGAGTCGCTCGCAGCGCAGGGATTCCAGAACGGCCCAGCGCTTCACCGCCAAATAGGCTTGGTCAAGATCTTCGCGGGCCACCGTGCTCTCGCGCAGATGCGCCTGCCAGGCCTCCAGTTCTGCCTCGCTGGGAGCGCGCGGGACGCTAGGCGGAGCTGGACACGCGCCGCGCTCAAACTCTGGCAGTGCGAATGCGCCCAGCTCACCGATGGCCAGCAGGCCACGGACGCGGCCTGTGCTGAATTCGGGTGCCTCAGGCACCCGCGTGAGCGTGGCGGCAGTGGCGATATCGAGCGATCCCGCCGCGCCAGCAGCGGTGTGCTCAAGCTGGAGATACGGGCAGGCATGGTAGCTGCGCAGGATCAGCTCATGAACCCCGCCATTGGCAAACACGGTGGTCAGTGCGAACTCCGCAAACACGGAACCAGAGACCCGCGTCTCGAAGTCGCGGCGCATTGCGGTTTGCGAACTCCGCACCGCCAGCCGGGCCGTGAGCGGTCCGCGCTGAATGAGAAGGCTCGGGCTGTCTAAGTCCCAGCTCACGGTGTAGGTCGGCGCGGACGTCGGATACTTGGGCGACGAATTCGGGAATTGGGCGGTCAGAGCTCGGTGTGCGCAGAGCAGATGGACGCGCGCGAACCAAGAGCCATCGCCATTGCGTCGAGTGCCCGTGAGCTGAAGCGGAACGGGACTGCCAGCGGGGTCCAGCAGCACTAGGCGCTCGGGCGGTAGATCCCGGGGAAATTGCATGTGCAACGCGGCGGGGCCAGGCAAATACGGGACCAGCGCCTCGCTGACCTGAGCGGTAGCCCCCGGCTTTGGGTGAAGCAGGTAAGGGTTATCCCGCTGGCTGTGCGCGACGGCGACACAGGCAAGCAGCGCGAAACAGAGTGTGCGTTTAGCTACGGTCGCGCCCATACCAGGCTGCCGCGGCGCGGAGGCCATCGACAAGTTCCATGCTAGGCTCGAAACCAAGCAGCTTGCGCGCCTGGCTGATGTCCGCCACGTAGTGGGTTACCTCGCCTACGCGCGCTCGCTCGAACGAGACGTCTGCTTTGACACCGAGGACTTCTTCGAAGGTCTCCGCGACCATACGTAGCGGCGAGCCGCTACCGTAAGCTAGGTTGAAGGTCTGATTGCGGACTTCGCCGCTCAACAGCTTCTGGCAGCCCGCGAAGACGCCCCGCACACAGTCGTCGACGTAGGTAAAATCGAGCACTTTTTCCGGCCCAAAGATGGTAATCGGGCGGCCGGCGGCAATCTCGCGATAGAACAGCGGAATCACGCGTTCCATGCGCTCGATATCATCATCGAAACGCCCATAGACGTTGCTGAAGCGAAAGACCAGATAGGGCAGCTCGTAGCAACGGGCGTAGGAGTAGATGAACGCTTCGCTGGAGATCTTGCTCGCGGAATAGGGGCTCTCAGTGGTGCTGAAGCTGGCGTCTCCTTCGCTGGTGACGTAGCGCTTGATGTCGCCGTAGACTTCGCGGGTGGAGCTGAAGACCAGCGGGATGGAATTGATGCGACAGTATTCGATGACGTTGAAGGTCATGTTGAAGTTATCGCGCGCTTTGCTCGGGAATTCGACCAACTCGTGAACCTTGGCATTGGCAGCCAGATGCACGACGAGATCGATGGGCCCATAGTCGACATCGCCGAGGCCGCCGTTAAAATCAGGAAAGGGGGCGGAGAGGTCTTGCAGCAAGAGGGGAAACTCGTTGCTCCAAGTGTTCGGGCGCTTGTCGATGCCAAACACTTCGTAGCCATGTTCGAGGCAGGTGAGCCCGAGATTGGTCCCGATCTGCCCGGCGGCTCCCGTGATGAGAATTCGCTTCGCCATCAGATCACCAGCTCGGCGCTGCCAATGGTCAGACTCACGGCAAAAGCGGCCAGCATGCCTAGGGCGTTGTACGGGGATTGCGAACTCCGCGCGTAGGCGAAGTACATGCAGAAGGGGGGAACCAGCAGGGTCAGCAGGCCCTCACCGCGGCTTTCGCGGAACGCCTCAAGGACGTAAAGCACATAGAAGCCACTGGCGACGAGCAGAAACAAAATCTGAAGGATATGCATGAGAAGGTTCCGGTTCGCGTTGGGTCGGTACCATAGCTGACAAGCGGTCATAGATCTACGAGGATTACGGCAGGCCGTAATCGGCAACCGTCACAAGCGCCTCGGAGCGATATTGGCTTGCCGGCGTCACCGCGCGGCGTTGCCAAGGAATTCGGCCAAAGAACCACAGCTTCCAGAAGGTTTGTGGGCAGTCAGGATAACGGCTGAGTGTTTGCTCAAAGGTCTCCAATATGCCCACCTCGACACCGGTCGCCTCGAGCAACACGTCATAGACGAGCTTGGAGCAATACTGACGCGGGCTGTCGTAGGCAAAGCCGAGGTGATACCAGCCCCCCATCCGGGCCGCGCAGGCGTCCTCGAGCTTCGCTTGCTGCTCGCCAGTGAGAGCCGTTTCCGGGCGGCGAATGGCGTACATGCCATTCTCTGAGCGGGCGATAAACGCGTCCAGAGCCGAGTATGCGCAGCGTGGCACGCGGCTTTCTGCCACGCGCAGGCCCCCGGCCGGATCGCTGACCAAAACCCCGACATGCGAGGTCCACGATTGCGTCGCCTTGGCCACGTGCCGGTAGAGCAGGTTATCAATTCTGGTGAAGACCACATCACCCGGTCGCAGCGAACTCCGCAAAGTATCCGTGATCATCATTCAATCTCCGAGGTAAGGAACGTTCAGCGCGGTCACCGTAGGTTCGAGCGATGTTTTGGCGAGGGGCCCTCTGCGGGGGAAGACGACTAGGCAGGGGTAAGGGCGGACCACTCTGCGAGAAGCTGTGGAATCTGCGGAGAGAATCACTCCCGACCAAGTGTCGTTGCGCTCTCCGGCTGATCGAATGTAAATTGGTAGAGGACGAGGTCAAGGGACCGATCAGCCTTGCGGGCAACGCCGGGTAGTAGACCAACCTGGCTGAAGCCCTCGCTCTCGTGAAGGCGACAGCTCGCGTGATTGCGGGAGTCTAGGGCACCGATGATGACCCGATAGCCAGCGGTGCGAGCGTGCGAGATCAGTTCGCGAAGCAGAGCGCGGCCAATGCCGTGCCGGCGGGCATCGACGCGGACGTAGAGTGAATGCTCGACGGTCTGCGAAAAGCCAGCTTGGCCGCGAAATGGGCCGTAGCTGCCAAAGCCGACCAGGCCGCCAAGATCGTCAAGCACGCCGATGACTGGCAAGTTGGCTGGCTGCCGTTCCTCAAACCAGGTTGCGATGTCCGCAATCGTCAAGAGTTCGGTCTCGTACAGCGCGTCGGAGGTCGCGATCTCGTGGTTGATGATGGCAAGGACGGCGTCGCCATAGGCGTCCAAGGTGCACTGGCAGAAGGTCATTCTTGGCCCCCTCGTCTGGTGATTTATCGCGCGTTCGGTCAGGCTGGTACCGTAATCGGGAACCGCTGGTTCCCAAGAGATTTTTGCGCAATCTGAGCTGCCGAGCTCCCGATAGGACGATAAATGATGTGATTCGACGCATTCGGGTGTACCTCAGGTGGAACATGGCTCGATTGCGGACAGCGGATAACGGGCTTGCTTTCCCATCGTCGCTGGTCACAGTCCGGCATCAGCATTTTAAGATTTTTAAGGCTTTTAAATAATGAAGACACGTGACGAATTGCAGGCCGCGGGCAAAGATGCCCAAGCACGGTTGGAGCAGTTAAGGGGGTTCCTTTGACGTCGTGGGACGAACGACGCTGAGAGCAGAACTGGAGCAGCGGATGTCTGCGCCGGATTTCTGGGAGGATAAAGATCGGGCGCAGCAGACTGTGGCCGAACTGAGTATTTGCAAGAACCTGCTGGAGCCATTCTTCGCGCTGGAGGGGAACGTCGAGGATTTCGGAGTTCTGCTTGAGTTAATTGACGAGGAAGACGGCTCCGCGGAGATGCTTGCTGAGGGCAACGAGACTGTGGAAACGCTCTTTGGAGAGCTAGAACGGCTGGAGATTGTCAGCTTCTTGAGTGGTGAGTTTGACTCGAGTAACGCCTACATCACGCTGAAGCCCGGGTCCGGTGGAACTGAGTCTTGCGATTGGGCAGCGATGTTGTTCCGCATGTATTCTCGTTGGGTGGAACGGCGCGGCTTCGTCGGGGATATCATGGAACTACAGAGCGGTGAAGTGGCGGGCATTAAGAGCGCGACTCTCTACGTCAAGGGCGACTTTGCCTATGGCTATCTTGCTGCAGAACGCGGGGTGCATCGGCTGGTCCGGCTGTCGCCATTCGACAGCAGTAATCGCCGGCACACGTCGTTTGCCGCACTGGATGTGGTGCCCGAGATTCCGGATGATGTCGAGGTGGAAATCGATGAGAAGGACCTTCGCGTGGATACCTACCGCAGTAGCGGAGCTGGTGGCCAGCACGTGAATGTAACGGATAGTGCAGTGCGGCTGACGCATCTGCCGACCGGCATTGCCTGCGCTTGCCAGAACGAGCGCTCGCAGCACCAGAACAAGGCGACGGCCCTGCGGATGCTAAGATCGAAGCTGTACGAGCTACAACTGGCAGAGCGCCAGGCGGCACAGGACGCAGAAATTGGGCCGCGCGAGGATAACGCGTTCGGCAGTCAGATCCGCTCTTACGTCCTGCATCCCTACAAGATGGTAAAAGATTTACGTACAAATGAGGAAACCAGCGACACAAACGGTGTCCTTGATGGGGATCTTGATGCGTTTATCGAAGCCTACTTGAGGAAATCAGGGAAATGACAGACCAAGGAATCCACGCCATTCTTCGTAGCGAGCGGCAAGCGCTTACGCGACGGTTGCTGCTGACTGCTTTCGGGCAGGCAGTCGGGGTGGCGTTGTTCCCTTTACTACTGATCACGGTCGCCGATCGGTTCATGGTCCTGCGCGAGCCGGTGGCGTTTGGCCTAGCCTTGGCCTTGGGGGTGACGGGCGTGATCTTTGTGTTATTCCGGCTGGCCAGCGCGCTGCGCCGGATTCCTACCGAGCAGCAGGTGGTCCTGCTCCTCGAGAAGAATTGCCCCCAACTGATGGACTCCCTCGCCTGCCTGCAGGAGGAGCTCGCGAGCCCCGAGCGGCGATCAGCCTTGCACGAGGTGCTGTTGGCGCGTGTGAGCGAGATGCTGAACGCGCTGGATCTGCGCCAAGAAGTGATGCGAGATGCTACCCCCATGGGCCGGGTGCTTGCGGTCTATGTACTGACCGCGGCGATGATCATCGGGGTCGCCGTGCAACCATTTGCCGGCAAGGCGCTGGCGCATGGCCAGTCGCTGGCGGATAAGGACGCGAGCGGGCTGCTGGTTTTGCCAGGAAATGCGGAGTCCGCAATCGGTGGCGATGTGGCCATCTCCGCAGAAATCCTGCGCGGTGCGCGTGAGGCGACTGTTGAAATTCGCAGTGCCCGCGGCGAGCATAGCTATGCCATGTACGAGGCGGAGGAAGCCAAGCTGGCCTACGATGTGTTTGCAGTCGATAGCGATTTTAGCTACCGCGTGTCGACGCCGACGCTGCGCTCTGCCTGGTACGCGATCAGTACCTACGAGCGGCCGGGAATCCGACAAGTGACGGTGCGGGTGACTCCGCCCGCCTACACCAAGCTGCCAGCACGTGAGCAGCTATCACTCGACGATCTCCAGGCCCCAGAGGGCTCGGAGATCGAAGTCAACTTCGTGTTTACGTTGCCTGTGGCGCTGGAGTTGGTGCCCGTCGAGGGGGATGCCCTCACGGTCGGCGAAACACTGGCGGCCACTGGCCGCTATGCGGCTGTGCTGGAAGAGACCATGGACTACGGAATCGTGATGACAGATGCGGCTGGCCATCGCGAACAGGCCGGACGGCGGTTGCGAATCGAGGCGGTACCTGATCTCCCGCCAGCCGTCCACGTGGTGGCCCCGGAAGATGATGCCCACGTCCATGTGGAGTCAGAAGTGACCTTTGCCTTGAGCGGGATTGATGACTACGGCATCACCGCTATGACTATTTTTTACGCAATCAATGACGATGACTTTCAACCGCACCCGGTCTACTTCGCGAAGGATGGTGAGACGCTCGAGAAGAGTCGCACTGACAGCGCGGTGTTTGAACTCGACGGGCTCGTCGTGGAAGGCGATGTGATCTCCTACTATGGCGTTGCGTCCGATAATGCTGAGCCCGAGAACCAGACCGGAGAGACGGATGTACGCTTTCTCGAAATACGGCCTCTGGAGGATGAAAGCATCTCGACACAGATGTCGGGCGGCAGCGGCAGCAAGAGCGAGGACTTGAACATCAGTGACCTGATCGTGGAACAAAAGCACCTGATTCGGGCTACGTGGGGCGCGCTGCGGCGGATCGAGCGGCCAGAAACCAAGGCGGAACTGGAGCGCGTGACCCGAGACGCGGAGCAGCTGGCAACGGCCGCAGCCAAGCGCTGGGAGGAACTGAAAGAGCGCGCCGGCGAAGCCCTGGGTGGCCCAATTCCGGAGCTATTCGAGGAGGCCTTGACCAGCATGCAGAATGCATCCGTCGCCCTGGAAAGCGCGTTGCCCCGGGAGTCCATGAAGTTTCAACAGGATTCGCTGGCGAAACTGATTCAGATCGAAATTGAGCTACTGAAGAACAGCATGCAGGCCGAGGGCCAGGGCGGAGAAGGTGGGGAACCGCCCAAAGAGCCGCCGGAGAACGCACAGGCACAAGAAAGTGAGGGGGACGAGAAGAGCGCCCAGAAACAAAAAGAGCGGGTTGCAGATCTGAAGGCATTTTTGAATCGGTTGGAAATGTTGATTCACAAGCAGGAGAACATCATCTCCGAGATCAGCCGAAATCTGCGGAAACCGATCACGCCGGCGGCGCGGGATCATCTCGCGAATGAGCAGCATGCCAACGAGCAAGATTGCGAAGTGCTGCGCGCGGAGCTGCGGCAGTTTGAGGAGGCCTATCCCGTGGCTTCGGAGTTGCAAAATGCATCCGCGAATATGGGGGAAGCTAAGAGGCGCCTGCGCTCTGGCGCGACCGGAGCCTCGCACGTGCTGGCCAAACGCGGCCATCATTTTTTAGAGCGGGCCTATGAGCGCTTGAGCCAACTGATCGATGCCTACGAGGCAGACCAATTTACCAAAGCGCAACGGCAGCTCGATCGCCTGGTGAAGAAACAGGAAGAGCTCAAGCGGGATACCGAGACCGCGGCAAAGCAGAAGCAGGATCAGAAAAAGGCGGAGGCGGCCAAGAAATCCGAGCCTAAGCTTGCCCGCAATGACGAGAAGCAGCCGTCCCCAGGGCAGAGCGGCAAGCCACAGCAGCCGGGAGAGGCTGGCAAAGCATGTGCCACCGGTAAGCCAGGCCAGACCGGGGCTCCCAGCCAACAGGCTGGTGGACCGGGTGCTGGCGGTCAAAGCGGGGGCAAGGACGGGCAACCACCGCTGGATAGTGCCCCGAAGTCGGGCCAACCCAGCGCGGATGAAACGGCGCAAGCGAGCAAGACAGGCACGTCCTCCGCTGAGCTTAAGAAGCGGCAGGAAGAGCTGCGCGACGAGCTGAACAAGTTCATGTCCCAGCTGTCGTCCATGGCGGGCGATTATGAGTCCACCAATCCGGGGCTGTCGAACGGAATCTCGGAGGCGGCGTCCAATGCCAGGAAGGATAAGGTCGACGCCAGCATGAAGCGGGCAGAGAACGCCTTGCGCTATAAGAAGGAACAGCGTGCTGCCGATTTTCAGGAGAAAGCCCTCGCCGGTATGGCTGGGCTGTCCAAGGGACTGGAGAAAGCGGCTGCGGCCGGTGGCGGTGCCTCGCAAGAGCAGCTTAGCGAGATGCTGGAAGAGGTGCTGGATGACCTCACCAAGGCCCAGGATAAACAGAGCGAGGCTGGCGGTGAAGAAGGCCAAGCCGGTGGTGAAGAAGGCCAGGCCGGCGGTGAAGAAGGCCAGGCCGGCGGTGAAGAAGGCCAGGCCGG
>Ga0115566_10002110_pt1 | contig 16541 bp, 19 predicted proteins | sample COGITO_mtgs_1204_3_FD_87173 | JGI IMG/M metagenome (GOLD analysis project Ga0115566, IMG submission 87173) | Pelagic marine microbial communities from North Sea - COGITO_mtgs_120405 | ecosystem: Environmental > Aquatic > Marine > Epipelagic | place: Germany:Helgoland, sampling site Kabeltonne...
AGATTTAAGGTATTATAGACCATTTAAGGGGTTGCCTGATAAAAAGGCTTTATTGTCGGCAATGGTAAGTATCAATTATTTTAAAGGTTTCTCTCTTCAACGCACAATCAATTTAGAAGAAACAGCCGAATGGATCATTCATCTGGCTACAAAATTAGAAAAAGAAAGTGGTACAATTCCATATTATAATGGTGGTGCCGAAATCATTGATACTAATCCAAATTATGCTAATGTAGTTGGTAAGCGAATTAAGAAAGATAATATAACGCCTGAAAACATTGGAGAGATTATGTTATCTCAAATTCCAAATGTAAGTAATGCTTCGGCGTCTGCCATTATGAAAAAATTTGATACTATAGCAAACCTTATAAATGCATTACACAATGATGAAAAATGTTTAAATGATGTTTCTCTTCCTAATAAAAATGGACAAATAAAGAAATTAACGAAACCATGTATCAATAATATTTATGGATTTTTAGTAAAACCTAAAATTATTACAATAGATACATGATAATAATAATTATAATGATAATGATTATAATTATAACAATTATAATACAATAACAAATATTTTGTAAAATGTATTATATATAGTATAGTATAGTATGAAGTCCAAAATTGGTAGATCAAAATGTAAATCATTACCTAAAATATATAGATATATTGGTTATACTTTGGCAATTGGGTTTGCCATATATATTATAGCAAAAACCATCCAAACTCAAAGAAATAAAACAATTGAAGGTTTTAAAAAACATGGAAAGGGTACAAAGAAAAGCAAGGAAGATAAAATAAATAAAAAGGAAGGCAATAAAAATAGAAAGGAAGGCAATAAAAATAGAAAGGAAGGCAATCGTAATAAAAATGATTACAATGAATCTAGCGATGACGATGAAGAATATGATGATGACAAAGAAACAGGATTATTTGATTAAGTAATATAAAATTTTATTTTTTATAAATTATATAAAATAAAATATAGTAGAAACTATAATATATACGATGAAAACAGATGAGATTTATAAATTTATTGGTTATGCCGTAGTTATAGTTGTTATTTTTTATATTGTATCAAAAACAATCCGGCTACAAACGGGTCTATTAGTTGAAGGATTTAAGGAAGGGAACCGTAATAGAAAGAAAAAAAATAATGGGGAAAGATTATATGAAAAATGTGAGCCCGACCAAGGTGGAATTTCTAGAACTGAAAGAGATAACACCGTAAGTAAAATTAAATCTATATCTAATAAATATGATAAAGAATTATGTCAAAATTATAATAAAAAGGAAAAATATTATGTAGAAAATCTAATAAGACAAGGAATTAATACAATGTATGATAATTGTATTGATCATCATAAAATATTGGCTATAAAGGATAGTATACAAATAACTCAAGAATACATTGATATAATTATAGAAGATGAAGGGGAAAGGGATACATTGAGAGATGAAAAGATGGAAATATTAAGAGCACAAGTTGAAAATGTAAAAGTATTGGAAGAATGTAAAAGATATTACAATGATTTTTATGGGGAGAATTAATAAAATTTAAAAATTTAATTAAACCTAGTTAGTATCATTTATATAATATTTATATGATTTTCGTTTATTCGTCATATTTTTTAAAAATTCTACACGAATCGCATACCCTCTTTTTACTAATTCCTGTAATATATAATTTAATGTATTACATGGGGTTTTTCCCGTCATTCTTTGAGGAAATTTTTGTTTCATTTTTTCACAAATTTCTTTTTCTGTTTTTGGTTCCTTATTTAATGAATTATATACATAATAAATCCATGAACCATTAATTATATCTTCTTTAGTTTTATTTATAGGACTTAATTCTGCATATTGAGGACTTGTTGTAGCATCATCTATTGTAATATAATCTGGACTAGAGTTGTTAGCCGCAATGTCATATGCTGGGTCAGGGTGTTCGGCTCTTCCCATATCATATATGGGTGATTGAACTGGATGAAAATTATCCATTATATGCATTTGTCTAGACCAAGTAAAAGAATCTTTTAATTTAGGTTCGTTATAATAAAAAATTGTGTTATTATCCTTCTTTTGTAATTTAATTACACTTACACCAGTTTTTGTTATATTTTTTACTATACAATATGTTTGTTCTCCTCGACTAATCAATGATAATATATCTCCTATTTTTACATTATTCATTGTAGCCCTTTTTGTAAATGTTGGTATACCATTTATTTCAGCCACAATTTTATCACCATCTATACGAATATCATCATTTCTTGAATGATTTTCTTCATAATCTAAAATTTTTTTATACATTTTTTCTGTATTAGCTCTACTTTTATTTTGTAAATTATGAATATTCTGTAAAATACTATCAACTCTTTTTTTACTCTTAGTTAATCGTTCCTTACGTAATTTTTTCTTTAAGGAACTACTACGACTACCTCCTTTTTTTTTTGTTTGCCTTAATGTTGAAAAACGTTTTTTATATGTATGTTTCCCCCTCTTTTTTTTTAATTTAGATGATAACATTATATATATTGGAAATAATATATATAATTTTATAAAATAATTATTCTAGCTACTCTATCCAATCTATCCAATCTATATATACCTTTTACTTTTTACTTTTTATTTTTTACTTTTTACTTTTTATTTTTTACTTTTTATAACCAGTTTCCATCACTTGTTCAGTATAATCAACACCACCCCAAGTAGAATCCATAGGATTAGGACTATATTTATTAGATTTATCATTAAATATTTTATCAAGAGGCGTTTCTTTACCTATATATTGATTATGAGCATCAAAACCAGGGTAACTATTTTTATTATAAATATCATTCTTTTTACGCCCAGCATCGACTAATTGACTTTCTTCAAATAATCCCCGCATTTCAAAATTGGATGGCGGAGGCATTATATTTTTATTAGCAAGGTTTAAAAGGTCGTCAGTTACATAATAATCAGGTAATCCGGCATTCTGATGCGTAGGACTAGGACGTGCTTTATACACTGAATCGCCTTGCGCATTATACGCATGCTGTAAATATAATATAGGGCATATAATTCCTTGACTACGTTGCCAATCGGTAAATTCAGTATATTCGTCTAGATTTTCAAACCGGATTGGATTAACACCTGGAACATTTGCGCGTTTAGAATTAAAAAGGAAAAATTCACTTCCTTTTTCTATTAATACATCAGCGCAATTTTCTGCTATTTTATAAGTTTCTTCCCCATTTTCATTTAAATTTGTCGTAAAGGATTCATTAATTTGTCCAGAACAAAATATAAAATACAATCCTAATAAAAATATAATTCCAATAACAATTAGTTTATACATATATATAAAAATACATATTTTAATCTCTAAATAATGTATATATATGGGAAAACAAGGGCTTGAAATCGCGCATATAACAAAATATGGAAAAGAAATAGACGAAAAAACAGATATAAATAATAATGAAGTCACTACACAAGAATTAAGTGATGTTGTTCGAATGTTTCATGATAAAAAACCAATGTTCATTAAATTTTATGCGACTTGGTGTGGACATTGTAAAACAATAGATGAACCATGGAAAAAATTAATTAAAATGGTTAAAGACCCTTCTAACAAAATGTCTGATAAGAATTTTGCAATTGTATCTGTAGAAGAAAAAAAAATAGGAGATGAGATAAATAAAATAATAGCAGGAACTCAAAATCTTAAAATAGAAGGTTTTCCAACAATTGGTTCTATTACGTATGACAATAATAATAAAGCAACATTTACTGATTTTAATGGTAAACGAGATGAAAATGGTTTGTTAGCATTTGTAAAGAGTAAAATAGTTAATTCATCGGCGAATGCTGATAAAAATATGAAAGGTGGTGGATTAAAACGAAGACGAACAAAACGTAAAACCAAACATACTAAAAGACGCGCGACAAAGAGAATAAATAGAAAAAAACGTAAATCTACATATCGTAAAAGAAAATAATAGTATTATAAGGAGATTGAATATATTTTAAAATTGAATTAAATTAAAATATACTCAAAAGAATGTATCTTATACATATACGTTTAAAATGTACGTTTCATATCGCTTATTGTCATTTGAAACAAACGACCAGACGAATGTTAGCACTACTGACGAAGATACACAAAGACAACAAAAGACATTTAGTATTAAAATGTATGGTGTAAATGAAAAGGGGAAAACTGCATGCATTAATGTAAGAAATTACACACCATTCTTTTATATTAAAGTTGGTGATGAGTGGGATGAAGAAGAAAAAATCCGCTTTATCACACAGGTCAAAAGTGATATAGGAGAACAATATGCGGACGATATTGTAAAAGCAAATTTGGTTCAAAGAAAAAAGTTATATGGGTTTGATGGAGGAAAACAATACAATTTTGTTCAATTAAAATTCAAGAATGAAGCCACTATGAAAAAGACAAAGGGTTTGTGGTATTCAAAATCAAACCCAAAGAATGAATACCGCCTAAACCCAAATGGTTATCTCTTTGAAGAAACAAAAACGATTTTATATGAAGCACAAATTCCTCCACTATTGCGTTTATTTCATATTAAAGACATCAGTCCATCCGGTTGGATTGGTCTACCAAATAATAAAACAACTAGAATTACACATAAAAGCACAACATGTAATTTTGAATATAGCATAGATTACAATGATATCTTATCTCTTTCCAATAAAGAAACCAATGTTCCCTATAAAATATGTAGTTTTGATATTGAAGCTAGTAGTAGCCACGGCGACTTCCCTTTACCTGTAAAAAATTATAAAAAATTAGCAATAAATATTATTGATGTTTGTAACGAGCACAACAATTACACTGAAGAATTTATAAAAAATATTATTCTAACTTCATTTGGAATTGATTTAATGAATGCATCAGAAAAAACAACCCTGATTGAAAATGTTGATAAAGTTTATCCGATTTCTTCAGTATCACCAAAAATGATAGAAACGATGATCAAAAATTGGATAATAATAAAACCATCAAATTATGATACATCTGACGTTGAACTGGATATTGGAATTACTGATATAAAACATCAATCCAATCATAATGGAGACGATGTCGGGGATGATGATACAAATGACAATGAAGAAGAACAACCTCGAGAAGAAGAAGAACAGGGACAAAGAAATTGGTATAGCAATAAAACACAGGCAAAACCATATAAAAAACGCGGTGCTATGATTGATTTGTTGATGGACACCGAAGCAACGCGTGAAACAAAAGTGCAAGAATTAACTCGAACACTTACGAATGTTTTCCCCAAATTACAAGGCGATAATGTTACATTTATTGGTTCTACGTTTGTTCGCTATGGTGACGATAAACCCTATCTGAACCATTGTATTGTAAAAGATACATGCGACCCAGTGGATAATGCTCAAATTGAATCTTATAATACCGAGAAAGAAGTATTATTGGCATGGACAAAATTAATAGAACGTGAAAATCCAGATATTGTTATTGGCTACAATATATTTGGCTTTGATTATCAATTCATGTTTCTTCGCGCGAAAGAGTTAGGATGTGAACACGATTTTCTACGTCTTTCGCGTAGAAAAAATGAAGTGTGTTTAAACCGTGACTGGCGAACAGGCAAAGAAGGTTTGGAAGAAAACACACTTATGATTGCGAGCGGTCAGCACGATTTAAAATTTGTAAAAATGACTGGAAGATTGCAGATTGATATGTATAATTATTTCCGGCGTGATTATCAACTAACACAATATAAGTTAGATTATGTTTCAGGGTATTTTATTGGAGATGGTGTTAAAAAAATTGAATACTTCGAGAATGACGCAAATGAAGTATGTACAAAAGTGTATAGTAAAAACTTAACTGGTTTAGAAAATGGGTGTTTTATTAATTTCGAAGAAGAAGCACATTCAAGCGACCAATATAAGAATGGTCAAAAATTTGAAGTAAGCAATGTTGATTATAAGGAAAATACCTTTACTATCAAGGGAAAAGAAACACCTGATATTATTAATAAAAAGGTGCGCTGGGGATTGGCAAAGGACGATGTCACGCCTCAAGATATTTTCCGGATGACCAATGAAGGACCAAAAGAAAGGGCGGTCATTGCAAAATATTGTATTCAAGATTGCAACCTAGTTCATCATTTAATGCGAAAAATAGATGTGCTTACGAGCTATAGTGAAATGGCTTCATTGTGTAGTGTGCCTATGGACTTTCTTGTTATGCGTGGTCAAAGTATTAAATTGACAAGCTATATTGCCAAAAAATGCCGTGAGAAAGGCACCCTAATGCCGGTGATTGAAAAATCCTTAACAGATGATGGATATGAAGGTGCGACCGTGTTAGAACCAAAAAGCGATTTATATTTGGAAACACCGGTTGCTTGTCTTGATTATAGTTCATTGTATCCATCGAGTATGATTAGTGAAAACATTTCGCACGATAGTAAAGTATGGACGCGTGAATACGATATGGGAAATAATTTAATTGAAGAAACTGGTGAAAAGGATGAAGTCACTGGACTACATAAATACGATAATTTACCTCAATATGAATATGTAGATATTACCTACAATACATATAAATGGCAACGTAAGAATGGAAATCCAAAAGCAGGTATGGAGAAGGTAAAGGTTGGTCATAAGGTTTGTCGCTATGCGCAGTATCCAATGGATAAGGCAACAGGTAAAACGAGCCACGCGATTATGCCGGCTATTTTAAAAGAATTATTAGCGGCACGTAAATCAACGCGTGCTCAAATTAAAACCCAAAAAGATGATTTTATGAAAAATATTTTAGACAAGCGTCAATTGAGTATTAAAGTAACAGCCAATTCATTGTATGGTCAGACTGGAGCAAAAACCAGTTCATTCTATGAAAAAGATTGTGCTGCTTCAACCACCGCAATTGGTAGAAAATTATTGATTTATGGCAAGCGTGTCATTGAAGAAGCGTACGCGAATGTGGTAGTTCCTACAACAAATCATGGCGATGTGAGAACAAACGCCGAATATGTGTATGGTGATACTGATTCTGTCTTCTTCCGTTTTAATTTGGAGGATCTGGAAGGAAAGCCAATTATTGGTAAAAAAGCTTTAGAAATTACAATTGAGCTGGCAAAACAAGCAGGGAAAATAGCATCAAAGTTTTTGAAGAACCCACATGATTTAGAATATGAAAAAACATTTCTTCCGTTCTGTTTACTTTCAAAAAAACGCTATGTTGGGATGTTATATGAAGACAATCCAGATGATTGTAAACGTAAATCAATGGGTATTGTATTGAAACGTCGCGACAATGCACCTATTGTAAAAGATATTTATGGCGGTATTATTGATATCCTGATGAAAGAAAATGATATTGAAAAAGCGGCTGACTTTTTAAAACAATCTTTACAAAATATGTTAGATGAGCGTTATGGTATGGATAAATTAATTATTACCAAATCATTGCGGTCTGGTTATAAAAATCCAGCACAAATTGCCCATAAGGTTTTAGCTGATCGTATTGGTCGACGTGATCCAGGCAATAAACCAAGTGTAGGAGACCGCATTGCGTTTGTTTATATTGAAAATCCGGATAAAAAAGCATTACAAGGTGAACGCATTGAGACGCCTGATTATATTATAGATAATAATGTAAAAATCAATTATTCATTTTACATTACAAATCAAATCATGAAACCAGTTCAGCAAGTATTTGCTTTGGTATTAGAACAAATGAAAGATTTCAGAAAGAAAAAAGGCCATACTTTACGTTCTTGGAAAAACACATTAGATAAATTGCATATAGAATACCCTGACCCTGAAAAATACAAGGACAAGTTAGATACATTACGCAATAAGGAAGTGAAAGCATTATTATTTGCTCCCTACTTGAGACATACAAATAATATAAAAAATGGGGACAATGATATTACGAATTATTTTGGTAAAAGTTAATAATTAACATAGATAATAATATTTTAAATATGTTTAAATACATTCTATGTAGATAAATTAAGCACAAATGTTATCTAGTTCAATATCAAAAAAGGAAACAAATAAATCTCTCTACGATAAATATTCAGACAAGGGGTTAACTGGATTAGCAAACGTAGGTAATAGCTGTTATTTAAATTCTTGTATGCAAGTATTATCGCATACCTACGAATTAAATGACTTTCTTTCTAGTGGAGATTATAAAAGGAAATTAAACAAATTACCTGACTCGGTTATTTTGTTAGAGTGGGACAAACTACGCCAACTAATGTGGAGTAGTAATTGTATTATTTCTCCAAATGGTTTTGTAAAAGCGATTAAACAAATTGCCAGTATAAAAAAACGCGATATTTTCACAGGTTATGACCAAAATGATGTCCAAGAGTTTCTACTATTTATTATTGACGCATTTCATACTTCTTTATCACGTGAAGTAGAAATGAAAATAAATGGTGAAATGAAAAATGAAACAGATAAACTAGCCAAAGTGTGTTATGGTATGATGAAGGATATGTATAAAAAAGAATACTCGGAAATGTTAAATATTTTTTATGGAATTCATGTTTCGGAAATTATTTCAAACACGACAAATGAAACGTTAAGTGCTCGACCTGAATCATTTTCAGTATTAAGTCTATCCATTCCTATAAAAGAGAATAAGGCGACTCCTACTTTATATGATTGTTTTGACCTTTATTGTGAATCAGAAATGTTATCAAACGCAAATGGAAATGCTTGGTATAATGATGAAACGAAACAAAAGGAAGATGTTCAGCGGAAAATAAGTTTTTGGAGTTTACCGAATGTTATGATTATTGATTTAAAACGCTGGAATGGAATAAATACAAATCATAAAAATCACAATATTGTTGATATACCAATCAATAATGCGGATTTTTCCAAGTATGTAAAAGGATATAATGCGTCATCTTATAAATACGATTTATTTGGTGTATGTAATCATGGCGGAGGAACTCAGGGTGGTCATTATACATCTTATATCAAAAACGCGAATGGAAATTGGTATGCAATTAATGATACAAGTGTTAGAGAACTGAAAGAAGAAAATGTCATATCTTCGCAATCCTATTGTCTTTTCTATCGTAAAAAAAAATAACACATTTAATATATATACAGAATGGAAGATTCAGAAACTGAAATGGAAAGAATAGGTAATGTATTAGAAAATAAATATATTGGAGTAGAACCCATGTTATTAATAGCGGTTATTGCTATCATTATTATTTACTATTATATATTTTCGTCTTTAGGAAACAATGATGATGGAAGTGCTTCTACAATGAAAGTATTTTTTGAAACAATTTTATGGTTTTTGTTTATATTTCTTGTATTATTGAATGGTATTTCATATATTTTCGGAATTGATTTAATTAAAACATTAAAATCTTTCTTTGGTTATGAAGATGAAATATATATACCAGTTGAAAATGAGGAGGTTGGACCAAGAATAATGCTCAAAGAACAAGTATTTCATTTACCTGAAAATAAATATAATTTTAATGATGCGAAAGCGATTTGTAAAGCATATGGTGCTCGTTTAGCAAGTCACGAGGAAATGAATAATGCTCACAAGAACGGCGCTGATTGGTGCACTTATGGTTGGTCAAAAGATCAAATGGCGCTATACCCTACCCAAAAAGAAAAATGGGATAAACTTCAAACATTAAAGGGACATGAACAAGATTGCGGACGCCCTGGGCTTAATGGTGGCTATATTAATGACGGAGAGATGAAGTATGGTGTAAATTGCTATGGAGCTAAACCATCAGTCACACCGGAAGAAGCAGAAAAAATGCGTCAAAAACCATATTACAATAAAAATTTAAAAGAATTACAATTTGATACTAAAGTCAAATTTTGGCGCAGCCATTTATCAGAAATAGAAATGGCACCATTCAATCATAACAATTGGAGCATGATATAAAAAATCCACAACTTTTTTCATATATATATAATTTTTCATATATAATATAATATATATATGAAAGTCGATCTATTTTCATTCTTTTGTATAGGACTATTGGGAACACTTTTACTTTATTCCTATTACTATTATGGGACAACTAATAAAAAAAATGCCGATAAATTATGGGGCGGTATTAATTCGTATTTAAAAACGTTTTACATTATTTCTATGTGCTTATCTGCTATTGGTTTTTTAACATTATTAAGTTATTTATTTAAATCAACCTCATTAACATCATTGCAAGCCTCGCATATTGTAATTGGATTAGTATGTATCATCATTTTCTCTCTCTTTTGGATGCCTTTATCTCTCTACTATCTAAAAAATGGGTCTTCATCATTATCGATTCAATATACAATTATAGCAGTTTTACTTAGTGTTGCGTTTGCGTCACTTTATTCATTAACATTAATTAATAACATTAAGGAAAAAACAAATACCATACATAAACAAATCGCCGTTATTGGTATGTCATATTTTTTCTTTCATACATTTGTATTAGACTCGTTATTATGGAGTTATAATTTTTTTTAAACACTTTTGTTTTTGCGTTTTTGTGTCTTATTTTTTTTAATATTTTTGGTATTTCCTTTTTCTTTATGTGGATTACGACGCGTAAATTTTTTAGGTTTAGTTTCTTGTGCCAAGGCTAATAAATTTTCATATAAGCCATCAGGTATTAATTCAGAATTATCCATATCACTCGCGTATGTAGGCATATGTATATCAAAATCAAAATCAATGCCCTTGTCCATACCAATTTCATCGGGTTTTTTGCATATGGTTTCAGTCATACATACTAATCCAGCCGGAACTGCTAAATTATCAAAGTCTGTATCATTGTTGTTGCATTTTCCCTTTTTATTTTCCTTGCCATTGCGTTTCCCCCCTCCCTCTACAAACAATGGGTTATCATTTTTCAATAATAAAGAGTTTATTGGGTATCCTAATGCAGTCGGCAGTCCTTCAGCGTTTTTTATAATAGTTAAATCAGTATGATCGAGCATATTTAATTTATATATATATAATTGTGTGATTAATTGTTCGTATAACGTTTAATATCTGCCGAATATTTTACTTCGCGCGATTCCTTAATAACTTTCATAATTTGTGTCACTTGGTGTTGATTTCCAATACATTTCAATAAACATTCTTCTACATATTTTAGTGTTAAAGGTGATGTTTGTTTTGTAGATACAAAACGCAGTTTACCATCTGAAATATTAACAGTAGCATTATTAAGATTGTTTGTTTTTATATATCCCATAATGCCTTCTTCTAGATTGTTTTTATCATCTCTCACTTTTTTACATTTTTCATTCAATGATTTTAATTGATTATCTAAAGTAACCCATGTTTTAATATTATCTTCAAAACTCATTCTAATAATTTATATAAATTTATATATCTAAATTATTATGGTTAATACTTAATACCTAATACTTAATGTCTTCGGCGAAAGGTACGTTTAAACGAACGACCCATTTTGCGAACACCGCGCTTGGACGTTTTGCTTCCCTTAAAATAACGCTGTAAAGCTAAAAGACCAAAAGGGACTGCGGCAGTAGCAATAATTCCGCCTCCCCCCTTTCTACAGCTACGACCACGTCCGCGTCTACTACCGCGACGTTTGCTGCTGCCATTACGTTTGCTGCCCTTACGTTTTCTACCACCACCAGCTTGAGGCATAAGATTCTTCATAGTGTCGGTAATTCCATTAACACGACCAGAAAGCCCTTCTCCTCCTTTCATTGTTATACAATAACATTAGAAAATTAATATTTTATTGTGGTTTTGCATTAAATGGTTTATTTCGTAAAAGTAAAACAAATATACCTAAATGTAATAAAAAACTAATAATAACAAACATCATACAAAGATAAAGGTAAGGGTTTATTTGCACTAATATAATATCTATAATTGGTGTCATAAATGTTTTAAATTCATGTTTTACATCATCTCGTTTTAAAACATCAATGCATTCTTTAATTATAGTATTTTTCATCATGATAGTATTATTGTATTATTAAAATAAAATTTTAAGTAAAATTAAATGTATAATACATTGCGTCTTAAGTAATAGTAAAAAATCTAATATATTTTTAATGGAAATTGTATCATCAACAACGGAATTTGATTTTAATTCTATTTCTTTAGCAGACCCACAGCCATTAAATGGACATATTGGATTTTATTTTACCGAGCTTGTTGTAGGTGATGAAAAGAAATCATTATGTTTACAATTGCCTGAATGTTCTAGTAAACAAGGCATTGTTAATATTAAAAATGGGAAATATTTAGACCTAATGTTTGAACGCCTGAATCACACTGATTTAATGTCTTGGATTGAAAAATTAGAATACAAATGTCAAGATATTATTAATGAAAAAAAAGATTTATGGTTTCAAACTGAATTAACAAGAGATGATATTGAAACCATGATGACACAGGTTACACGACTATATCAATCTGGAAAATATATTCTTATGCGAGTTTTTATAGATAGTAAAAGTGGGAAAAAATGTATTGCATATGATGAACAAGAAATTGGATTTGATTTAGATACACTTGAACCAAATCAATCTATCATTCCTTTAGTAATGTTTGATGGTGTTAAATTTTCTTCTAGAAGTTTTGAAATTTCATTAAAACTTATTCAGGTAATGGTTATTGATTTAACTGATAAAAAATCATCTTGTTTAATTAAACGTACATATGAAAAAAAATCGGAAGTTATACAAAATAATTTAGCACAAAATGAACCAATCTTGAATAGTGAAGAAGTAAATAGTGAGTTAAAGGATAATAACATACCTGTAGTCGAACCTGTAGCCGAACCTGTAGCCGAACCTGTAGCCGAACCTGTAGCCGAACCTGTAGCCGAACCTGTAGCCGAACCCGAAAATAATATCAAGTTTAAAGAAGATGATGATATTAGCAATATTGAAATACAAAAACCAGAAGTTTTAAAAATAGACATTAAAAAACCACAACCTAGGCCGGTGATTAAGAAAGAACAATCAGAAATGTTGAAAAATAAAACTATTGAATCTAGTAAAATATCATTGAATATTCCAGAACCAAATAGTAACACACTTGAAGAAATAAATATTAATTACAATGATACAAATGATACAATTAGTTTAAAAAATCCAAACGAAGTTTATTATCAAATGTATCAACTTGCGAGAGAAAGAGCGAAAAGTTGTAGAACTAAAGCAATTGAAGCTTATTTAGAAGCTAAACAAATTAAGACAAAATATATGTTATTTGACATTGACGATGATTCTGATTCTGATTCAGAAAATTCTGACGAATTTAACGAATTTGAAGATTAAAATTATTTAGGATAAATCATTTTTTTATAAATTAATAACCTTGTCAAATTAACAAACATTTATAAATTAATAGCCATTTTGATAAAAATATTTTATCATTAATTTAATATAATGAGTTTCTTGAAGAATTTACAGAAGAACATTAAGTCTCACCATTTTATTGCTTTAATCGGTATATTAGTTTTAGCACTTGCGATTATGCAATATTCGGGACGTAAAACCAATTTTAATGATGGTTTTGGAAACGGATATTCCAAGTCCACTAGCAATGTTCAAGGTTCTGAAAATGTAGCTGGTTCTGCTTCACAGGTAAGCCCTTCAGCTCCTCTTGGAAGTAATGAAGTGTTTTCTGATGTTCCTAACGGAACTACCACTAACACGCACGGGTTATCGCCTGTTGCTCGCGCCAATGCCAACTATGATCCTTCCGAATTATTGCCTAAGGATGTGAACAGCCAATGGGCGCAGCTTAACCCTGCTGGAAGTGCTGACTTTAAGAATGTTAATCTTTTGAAGGCCGGACACTTGATTGGTATTGATACCGTTGGTAGTTCTCTCCGCAACGCCAATTTACAAGAACGTTCAGAACCCCCTAACCCTACGTCTTCAGTGAGCCCCTGGTTAAACACCACAATTGAACCCGACCTTATGCGTCTTCCTTTAGAAATAGGTTCTCCTAGTTGCAGACAATAAATTAAATATATAACAAATAATAATACACACAACAAATAATAATACAAAACAATTTATATTATTATTTTTATTTTTTATTTTTATTTTTTATTTTTTATTACCAAAGTAGTTTATCGGCCAACCAACCACGACTCCATTTAGCGTGTCGGTCTCGTTCATGACGCATTTTATATAATCGCCGCCTAGTTTTAGCATATTTCATGCCGCGTTTTTTTATATACGTAGGAAAATCATTCATTCCATTTGCACCTACACTAGCTATTTTTTTACCCTTCTTATAAATGTCTATTTTTTTAGTTTTATTTGTTGACCTTTTAACACTTACTCCTATTTTTTTTGCCTGCTTATAGGTATAATTTGTGATATTATACATACTCTATATAATAGTGTAATATAATAGTATATATATATAAATTATATATGTCAACCTATGTATTTGGCTATGGTTCGTTAATAAATATGAATAATAATATAGAATTGACAAATCATTTAAACAAAAAAAGTTGTCCAGTTATAATTAAAGGTGCAAAGCGTTCATTAAATGTGATGGGAAAAAACCACAAAGTATTTGGTATAAAGGATGTAAAAAACTCTTTTTGTAATGGAATTTTATTCAAGGTCAATGAAAAAGATATGGAATATTTGATTAATAGAGAATCATTATACACTATTAAACCAATCGCAAAAAACCGAATACTATTTGATTATAAAAAAACCATTAATTTCAAATCAAATGATAAAATCATTACTTTTTATCCTGACACAAAATACGTATTAACAAAAAAACAATTATCATTAAATCCGACATCAAGTAAGTATTTGAATATTTGTATAGAAGGAGCATCATTAATGGGTGATGATTTTTTACAGGATTTTACTGAAATGACACATGGACTATAATCTTTTCTTTTCTTTTCTTTCTTTTCTCTTCGGAATATATAATGAATTTAAATTTATGTGGCTATGCCATGATAGCATTATTATTATATATTTGTCTTAAAATTTATAAAGAATCTGATGCTTTTAACTTGAAATGTATTATATCAGATGTTGATGGAAAAAAATATTGTGTTAGAGAGTGTAATAAGCTAGAATTAGCCGCAGATCGTTTAGCAACCATAAACCAAAAAATGAATAAATTGGTGAACTATTGTTATGAAAAATATCCAACACGAGAAAATATTAAACGATTGAAAGCCGGTTATAATCCTAAAAAAATAATGGAAACGCTACCAACAAGTGAATACACTGCGTATAGTCAAAATAAGGGGGAAAAATTAGCATTTTGTTTAAATAAGGAAAAAGATGGTAATAATTTAATAGACCCAAATACACTAATGTTTGTGGCAATACACGAATTATCACATATTGCTACAAAAAGCATTGGACATAAAGATGAATTCTGGGAAAATTTTAAATTCTTATTAACTGAATCAAGCAAAATAGGAGTTTATAAACAAGTTGATTATAAAAAAAATCCCAAACGTTATTGCGGAACCGAAATTAACGATAATCCTTATTTTGATTACTAGTTTCTCTCTATTTAATTATTTATTTTATCATATACAATATAATTTACATCACATTCATTAGATATATTATAAGTTTCATTTCGTTCTACTTCTTTCCATTCATTCGAGCATAATATAGGAAAAAAAGTATCACAATTATATTTCTTATCAATATACGTTACATAGCATTTATCTATAACTTTCATTTCTAAAAATTGCTTATATATTTGTTCTCCACCAATAACCCAAATTTCTTCATATGCATTATTATTTTTTTTTAAATAGGCATTAATATCTTCAATGCTTTTAAATGTTTTTAAAAGATGTGAATAATTTGTTTCATTATCATTCTCAATTACAATAGATGTAGATAAAACAAAATTATGACGACCGACCAATCCACGTTTTTCTCCTCTTATAAGAGGTAAACTATCCCATGTGTTTTTACCCATAATAACAGCATTAAGACCATCTCCTTTTGTCATTTTTGAAAAATACTTCATATCAGCTTCTATATTCCAAGGTATTTTACCTTCTATTCCAATTCCATTGTTTTTACACATTGCTACAATTAAATTAATCTTTTGCATTTATACCTTACTATAAAGTAATATTTATATGTTTATATAAATATTATATATTCAATACACTGGAATATACATAAAAATATTATTTTATGTATATATAAACATATGGAAGGTATCAAAGAGCCTATCTATAAAATTTCACACGTTGTAGATAATGATATTAAAATAATCTTTGTTTTTTTAGGTAAGGTTTATGTAAATGACAAAAAACAAGATGATAATGATTATGATGATATAGATTTATTATTCAAAAACGAACCAGAAAATATTATATTTGATGGCGTATTTGAAGAAGAAGAATTAGAAGATATAACCAAAGAGAATACAATAGTAAGATTTATTCCCGAACGTTTACATTTAGATGACACGATAGAAATAGTTAAAAAAAAAATAATGTTACATTTAATTGACGACTTAAATGCTTCATTTGATG
>Ga0115566_10002111_pt1 | contig 16539 bp, 13 predicted proteins | sample COGITO_mtgs_1204_3_FD_87173 | JGI IMG/M metagenome (GOLD analysis project Ga0115566, IMG submission 87173) | Pelagic marine microbial communities from North Sea - COGITO_mtgs_120405 | ecosystem: Environmental > Aquatic > Marine > Epipelagic | place: Germany:Helgoland, sampling site Kabeltonne...
CGGGTCACCCTGGGAGAATGGATACAACGAACGATTTAACGGAACTCTGCGCCGCGAGGTGCTCAATGCCGAATGGTTCACCACAACAAAGCAGGCTCAGATCGTCATCAACCAGTGGCTCAGGTAGTACAACTACATCCGTCCGCATCAGGCCCTGAATATGCGACCGCCAGTGCCGGAAACTCTAGTCGCAGATATCACGGAAATTGGGGGCTAGACAGACGCAATAAATGTCCCGAGCCGACCGCAGAAGTCATGCGGTTGCAATGACTCAGTGAGCATCTTACCCTACTTAAAAGGGCGGCCTTCTGTCGCCATGTCTGTATACGGGAGCTGCTAGTCGCTTCCTTTAGGAAGGTAGTGCCCCTCTTGAGTTCTCAACCAAACAGTATCGACACAAGTGCTCTTGTTTCTTTTGTCGACCTTAATCCGGCAACCGAAGATTTCCGAACCGCTGTAATAGACGGCCTGTCCAATCCACAAAAAGAATTGCCCTGCAAATTTTTTTACGATGAGCGCGGTTCCCAGATATTCGACCAGATCTGTGACCTGGAAGAATACTACCCGACGCGGACCGAAATCAGCATTCTAGAAGACCGCCTCGGTGAAATCGCAGAACTCGTGGGGCGCGGAGCTCACCTCGTTGAACTCGGCAGTGGCGCGAGCATTAAAATACGAACATTGCTCAATGCGCTTCCAGACCTCGCCCAGTATACCGCCATCGACATATCACGGGATTTCCTGCTGCAGAGCGCGTCTACATTGGCAGAGGATTACCCGGATCTAGATGTCGCCGCCATTTGCGCCGACTACACGACTGATTTTGAGATACCCGCGGCGATTAGGCGCCGTAGTTCCGGGACTGTGGCGTTCTTTCCCGGTTCGACCATTGGTAATTTTACCCAGGAAGAAGCGCGGCTGTTTCTCAAACGCCTCGCCTCGATCCTGGGGACCGGAAGCGGTCTGCTGATCGGTGTCGATCTGAAGAAAGACGCCGCTGTTCTTCGGGCCGCATATAACGATGCAAAAGGCGTTACCGCCGCATTTAATATGAACCTGTTATCGCGGATTAATAACGAACTCGGAGCCGATTTCGATCTTGAATCCTTTTATCATGACGCGGTGTATGTGGACTCCCTGGGCCGGGTTGAAATGCGTCTTATCAGCAAGAAGAAGCAAACGGTTTCCGTCGGTGAGACCACCTTTGAATTCGACGAAAACGAATACATCCATACCGAGAACTCTCACAAATTTTCGGTCGATGAATTTCGGCAGATATGCGAAATGGCCGGTTTCACCCCAATCGCATCATGGACAGACAAAAATTCACTTTTCAGCGTACATTACCTGACAGTCGGATAAGCAGAATTCCGTCGCCGGTATATCATACACTCGCTACAGTTCAGGACAGGTCTCCGGAAAACGTCGCATGAAGATCGATATTATCGTCGATACAATTTGCCCATGGTGTTACGTCGGGAAAAAGCGCTTCGAAAAAGCGCTGTCTATTCGTCCGCAACCGGACCTTGAGGTCGGCTGGCGCGCGTTCCAGCTAAATCCACGAATGCCCCCGGCGGGCATGGATCGTCGCGATTACATATCGGAAAAATTTGGTGGAATGGACAGGGCACGCGCAGTCCACAGCAGCCTGGTCCAGGCGGGTGCGGAAGAAGGTGTCGAATTCAACTTCAGCCACATCGACCGGACACCCAACACGATCCATTCTCATCGCCTTGTCCGACATGCGGCTGAACACGGCTTACAAACGCCGGTTATAAGTGCGGTATTCGATGCCTATTTTCTTGAAGGTCTGGATATTGGAGAGCCGGAAATCCTGGCAGACATTGGAGAAACAGCGGGCCTCGATCGCGAACGGACACTCGAGTTCCTCCAAAGCGATCTGGATACAGACACTATCCTTGCGGAGGACGAACTTGCCCGCAGGCTGGGTGTTAACGGGGTCCCCTGCTTTATCGTCAATCGAAAATACGCTGTTTCGGGTGCGCAATCTCCCGAAGTATTGATCCAGGTTTTTGATCTTGCCAATCAAGACGATCAGCGAGCCAACTCAGAATAATACACAACCGTCGTATTTTCTTACACATCTGCCCCGAAGAACAGCAGCAAACACCTAAAAACCCCGGTATCCCGGCATTTTTATATCTGGCACGATTTTTGCATAAACTTATACGTAACCATAAAACACGTGAGTGAGTGAGTGATGAGCGTAGTAGCATACAAACAGCCCGGCAGCCTCCCGACCCAACGGACAGATTTGACGCAGCCTCAGTATCAAAGCGCCCCGCAGCATGCGGACCCGATGATCTATCTCTATAATCTCGAACGCGAAATCGAGATGTCGGAGCGCCGCACAGCCTCGATAATGAACGACCTTGCCCAGCGTCTTGATAACCTGGAAGCCAAGGTCACGCATGTCAGCGGTCGATTTGATATGGTCAATCGCCAGCTTGAAAAAGCTGTTGTTGCACTGGCAGACCGGGTCAACCAGATGGAAAACCGCGCCAGTCATTAGCGGCGCCGGGGCCCTGCCCCAAAGAACTTAAACCGGAATTTTAAGGTCTGCGGCGTCCTTTACGACGAAGATTTTTACGGCCTCAGCACGCCCGCGAACGGCGATTTCATGTTCGTCATAGCTTGTCACCGTCGCCCCAGCCTCACGGGTCACATCCTCTGAAAGGATCAGTTGGGCACCGAATTCTTTCGTCATGGCCTCAAGACGGCTTGCCGTATTGACGCTATCTCCGATCGCCGTCAGTCCGGTCGCGGTGCCATAGCCCATCTCACCGATAATCGCCGGCCCGACATGAATGCCAATACCGATCCGCAACGGCTCTTCTAGTTCATCCTTCAGTTGCTCATTCAGGTCGCTGAGTTTCTTCGACATCTGCTTGGCCGCAATCATTGCCTGCCGCGCGCCGGTACGGATATCTGACTTTGTCCCGAAAAGCGCCATGACGCCATCACCGATAAACTTGTCCAGATGGCCGCCTGAAGATTCAACCGCTTCACCCATATGCGCGAAATACCGGTTCAGTACAAAGACGACATCATAGGGAAGTTTCTTTTCCGAAAACTGCGTAAAGGACCTTAAATCCGCGAACAGAATGGCAATATCGCGTTCCTGCCCAGCCAGCACGGGGCTGCGTCGCCGTGACTGTTGTACCGATGCATTCGGCGGCAAAAGCGGGACGACAGATATATCCCCTGAAGGTATCGCCTGGCAGGCAAGCCTTACATGTGGAGGAGCCCCGACCCGTTCGAGCACGCGAAGCTCTTCTGCGCTTGCGGCCGACAAACCGTCTTCACCGGAAACGACGCGGACGCGGCATGTCGAACATCTCCCACGTCCACCGCACACGGATGCATGAGGCACATCGTTCAGATTGCTCGCCTCCAGAATACTTAAGCCCTTTGCCGCTCGAACTGTCCGATCATTCGGGTAGCCAATAGAAATCATCCCGCGGCGGCGCTCTATAAGGAGCCGGACCATTCGCCCAAGGAGTGCCAGTCCGATCAGGCCGACCACAGACATCTGCATCCAGAACGTGATGTTGTATATCGTTTCTACCTGAGCATTATTGGGCGGATTGATGACGCGCCATGCTTCGCGCAGCCATTGCTGGTCTTCCGCCAAGGCCAAAACCTCTTTGCCGGCGATATAGAAACCCAGCCAGGATGCGACCGGCATAAGAACGGCGATGGCGAATAGCCCGGGCGCCAATGTCTTGAACCAGGATTTGAGTCTCAGCCAGTAATATAGCCCGATACAGCCATGCGCCCAGGCCGCAAACAGACCCGCCGACTGCAGATAAACCGCAGTATCCAGATACTTCCATTGAGAAAGTAGAACATAGGTATAATTGTCGTTTGTTTCGAACAGGTTGTGGCTCGCGCCGGTCCCGATGATATGCCCTGCCAGAAGTAACGGTATTGAGAAACCGAAGATGATCTGCGTGGCCTCGCCGCCGGACATTTTAAGCGACCGCCTTGAATAGAGTGCCCACCCGGCCAGCAAGAGATGGGCCGTCAATGACCCCATTAGCAATGCCGCCCCGACGGAATTACGCCAGATCAGAATGAACCAATCGCGCCCGGCCTCCATCGCAGCCAGCGAATGGAGACCGAGAATATGATTCAGCAGATGTCCGGCGACGAAGACGAAAAGGATCAGACCTGTCGTTAACCTGATACGTCCCGTCATCCGGACTCCTGCCATGTTCTGCGCTTAGCCCTGTTTTGCGTTTCGGGCTTTGGCTGCGTCTAACGCCTGTTTCAACGACTTGTATTCATCACAATCCATACCGCAAATCTTCGCCAGAGACGTGAGTTGCGATTCGGCGCCGGCGAGATTGCCAAGTTCGATATAGGCCTGTCCGAGATATTCATTTGCCCCGCGGTGATCCGCTTCCAGAGACAAGGCTTTTTTGTAATACGTGACGCCACGGGCATAATCGCCAAGCTTGCGATGGCTGTAGCCAAGATAATTCAACGCGTCAGGGTGGCGGGGTTTTTCGTCGATAACCTTGTTCAGAAGCGCGATTGCCTTGCGGTAGTCTTTGGATTCAACAGCGCGAACGGCATCCTGGTAGTTTTCCCGCATACTCGGCTCATTTGCTTCACTGTCATCGCCGGTACTGGCGGCAAAGGTCAAATTGGGTGTAACGGCCAGTATCGCGGCCCCGAGAAATATTGCGTAAATTCTATTCATAACGATCCTCATCATCCAGTGTTGGGCAGATCATGCGCTCTGCATGCCCTGTAAACACGCATAATGTTATTTTATTCCGCCCTCATAATTTAAAAAGGTGTGATCTTCGTCACATTCGCCCACCACACCGGCCCCGGAAAGGTCTCCATGGAAGCTTTCAAAGACTTTAATCAATTTCGCGTCGATACCGGCGAGACGGAAATAGCCTGCTGGACAGGAGGTTCCGGCGCCCCTCTGCTCTTACTCCATGGATATCCGCAAACCCACGTGATGTGGCACAAAATTGTAGCTCGGCTCACCCAGAAGTTCACGGTCGTCGCCACGGACCTTCGGGGGTACGGCGACAGCGGTAAACCGGCAAGCGGCCCTGAGGCGTCTCACCTGCCCTATTCGAAACGGGTAATGGCGGCTGATCAGGTGGCTGTTATGGACCACCTGGGTTTCGAGCGGTTCGACGTATGCGGACATGACCGGGGCGGCCGTGTGGCTCACCGGTTGGCATTGGACCATGTCGAACGCGTTAAAAGGATCGCCGTTCTCGATATCGTACCGACGTATAAAATCTATAACGAGGCCAACCGCCGCATCGCCGAGGATTACTATCACTGGTTCTTCCTGATCCAGCCATTCGATTACCCGGAACGGATGATCGGTCACGACGTCGCCTATTATCTCAGCAAGAAAATGGGGAAATATTCGTTCGGCGACGAGGTTTTTACACGGGAAGCCATGGCTGAGTATCTTCGGTGTTTCAGCGCCCCGGAGACAATTCACGCCAGCTGCGAGGATTACCGGGCCGCTGCCACTATCGATCTCGAACATGATGAGGCGGACCTCGATATCAAGATAAAAGCGCCTCTAATGGTTCTTTGGGGCGAAAAAGGCGCAATGGAGCGCAATTACGACGTAACTGCGTCATGGCGTGAACGCGCGGCGGATGTGCGGGGCCGGGCCCTGCCTTGCGGGCATTATCTGGCCGAGGAATTACCGGCGGAAACCGGAAGCGCTCTCGAACATTTTTTCACCGAGTAAACATTTGTGGTCATCTGACGGGTTGTCGAAAGAGATCATAACGACCATGTTCCCCATATGATCAAACCAGAAAAAGATCCCGCCGGAAGCAATGCACCGCGGGGACGCTCCGGCCAACGCCAACGGGGACGTTTTCGTCGTCATATCCGCAGCTATTTCATGGCGGGTGTACTCGTCACCGCGCCGATCGGTATCACCTTCTATATATCCTGGCTGTTGATCCGCTGGGTTGATGCTCAGGTCACGCCCCTGCTGCCGCCCGCATACAATCCGGAGAACTACCTGCCCTTCGCTATTCCGGGCCTCGGTCTTGTTATCGTCTTTATCGTTCTGACGTTTATCGGCTGGTCTACAGCCGGGCTGCTTGGCCGTTTGTGGACCAGGGTCAGTGAACACTTCCTGCGCCGTATGCCTGTGATCCGCAGCGTCTATGCAGCCGTAAAGCAGATCATCGAGACCATTCTGAAACAGCAGTCGAACGCGTTTCGTGAAGTCGTGCTGTTCGAATACCCCCGTCGTGGTAGTTGGGCCATCGGTTTCATCACCGGACAAACCCAGGGTGAAGTGCAGAACCTGACCACCGACGACGTCGTCAATGTGTTCCTGCCGACGACACCAAACCCGACATCGGGCTATCTGCTGTTTATTCCGAAAAAAGAACTGGTGATCCTCGACATGACCGTTGAGGAAGGCATCAAGATGGTTGTTTCCGGAGGAATCGTAACGCCGCCCGACAGGCGCCCTGCCGCGGAGCAGGAGAAAAAGCGCGTTGCACCCGCCGATGGAGACACCAGGACCGTCCCGCACAATCCAGAGACCGACAAGGCAGCCGAATAGGCTCCTTCAGCCCGATAGCGCCGTTTTGACGACGGCGTCACGTTCAAACAGGTACAACAGCGTTTTGAGCGCCTTCCCGCGTTCGGATGTCAGTTCGGGGTCCAGCTCCAGAATGACGCGGGCATCGTCCCGCGCAACACCGATAAGATCGGCATGCGCCGCAAGGTCGGCCATACGGAACTGGGGCAACCCGCTTTGCCGTGTACCCAGGACCTCCCCGGCACCACGCAGCCTCAGATCTTCCTCCGCAATGACAAAACCGTCATCCGTGTCCCGCATCACTTTGAGACGCGCACGGGCAGTTCCTGTCAGCGGCTCACCGTAGAGTAAAAGACACGATGATTTTGCCTCTCCACGCCCAACGCGGCCACGCAGCTGATGAAGCTGCGCGAGACCAAAGCGCTCCGCCTGCTCGATCACCATGATCGTCGCCTCCGGCACATCTACCCCGACCTCGATCACCGTGGTGGCGACGAGTATATCGAGGTCACCCGACGCAAATTTTGTCATCACGGCATCTTTTTCCGCCGCTTTGAGTTTTCCATGCACCAGCCCGACACGGTCACCGAAGCGCTGGGCAAGAGCAGCATGCCGCTCGGTTGCCGCTGCCAGGTCGACGAGCTCGGAATCGTCGACAAGCGGACAGACCCAGTAGACCCGCGCGCCGCCGGGTATTGCGCCGCGCAGCCGATCAACAACATCCTCGAGGCGCGACAAAGGCAGGACCCGGGTCTCGATCGGTTTTCTACCAGCAGGCTTGTCTGTCAGGCGCGAGGTTTCGAGGTCTCCATAGGCCGTCATCATCAGTGTCCGGGGTATCGGCGTCGCCGTCATAACCAGAATATCGGCAGCGGCCCCCTTGTCCGCGAGGGCAAGTCTCTGATGCACACCAAAACGGTGTTGCTCGTCCACGACCACAAAGGCGAGGTCTTTGAACCGAACATCATCCTGAAACAACGCGTGGGTGCCGATGGCGATTGCCGTCTCACCGCTTGTCAGCTGTTCTACAAGCGCTTCCCGCTTCTTTCCCTTGTCGCGACCCGTTATGAGGACAACCGACACGCCGATCGCTTCTGCGAGTGGCGCTATCGTCGCGTAATGCTGCCGCGCAAGAATTTCCGTCGGCGCCATGAGTGCCGCCTGCGCACCATGCTCCACTGCCGCAAGCATCGACATCAGGGCAACAATGGTCTTGCCGCTGCCGACATCCCCCTGTAGCAGCCTCAGCATGCGCGTATTGTCTTTCATATCCGCGGAAATCTCCGCCAGCGCCATCTGCTGGGACCCCGTCAGCTTGAACGGGAGGTTTCCCTCCAGCCGGCGCCTGAGACCGCCATCGCCGAGAACAGCCCTGCCCGACCTTTTCCGCTGACGGCCGCGAACGATGAGCAAGGCGAGCTGATTGGCAAGTAGTTCGTCATATGCGAGGCGTTCACGGGCCGGCGCATCGGGCAGCAGGTCTGTTTCCGATCGGGGCGAATGGGCGGTTTGCAAAGCCGTGTGCCAATCGGTCCATTTTTTCTGCGACATCCATGGGCCGTCATTCCATTCAGGCAGTGCGGGTGCCATATCAACGGCCGCACGTATGGCGCGGTTGAGGGGTTTGGGTGTCAGTCCCGCAGTCATCGGATAGACCGGTTCGACCGTCTTTATCGCCTCAAGCTCTGCCAAGGTGCCGATTTGATCCGGATGGGTCATCTGGAACTCATCCCGGTAGCGCTCCAACCTGCCGCTCACCACCCGAATTTCACCTTCTGGCAGGATTTTGCGCAGGTAATCCTCCCGACCGTTGAAAAAAACGAGAGTGAGAAAACCCGTTTCATCCCGGCAGCGTATTCTGTACGGAAGGCCTCGACGGGCGGAAGGAGAATGTTTGTCGACAGTGACTGTCAGTGTCGCTATCGCTCCTTCAGTCGCATCTAATATCTTCGGAGCGTATCTTCTGTCGATAAGGCCGCTCGGCAGGTGCCACAAAAGGTCGACAATGCCCGGCCCGGCAAGCTTTTCGATCAGCTTTCCGATCTTCGGTCCCACGCCTGGAAGGCCGGTGACTGGTGCAAAGAGAGAGAAAAGTATGTCTGGGCGCATGTTTTCCGTCGGAATCGGGCTGACATCATCGAGGCGGAGACTTATACCAGCCTTCCACGAGGAGCAGTAATGCCAGATAAGCTAGAGAATATCCGCCGAAAATTACGGTTTCGCAGCCTGCGCCGCGGAACCAAGGAAAGCGACCTTGTTATCGGCGGATTTGCCGAGGCACATCTACGTGACCTGGACGAGCCTCAACTGGCTGATTTCGAGGCCCTGCTCGATGAAAACGATCAGGACGTACTCAGCTGGGTTATCGACATGAAGCCGCCGCCGGCAGAATTCGATACGTCGGTTCTCACAATGCTCCAGAACTTCAAGAAGAAATTATAACCTATTGACTTTCATCGATAAATCATTCTCGGGAGTGGGAAGATTCCTACTGTCCGGCGTACCCGAAGGGTGCGATGCGCTTCTAGTTGCTGAAAGCCTCGAGGGTCAGCCAGACAATGCTGTTCACCTGCATATTGCGCGGGATGCAAAGCGTATGGCGGAAATGAGCGACGCGCTTGCATTCTTTGCTCCGAAGATTCGCGTTATTTCCTTCCCTGCTTGGGACTGCCTGCCCTACGACCGCGTTTCCCCGAACCGGGAGGTGGTGTCGCAGCGGATCGACGCGCTGACTTATCTGGCACATCGCGCAGAATCAGATGCGATGGGGCAATTGGTGGTCCTGACATCGGTTAATGCGACATTGCAGCGCCTTCCCGCCCGCAAGGTGATAGCCGACGCGGCCCGACGCTTCGCTATCGGAGACCGCGTAGATGTCGACGAGCTGGCTGATTTCTTTAACCGAACCGGTTTCGAGCGTGTCGGTACGGTGCGTGAAGCAGGCGAATACGCCGTGCGCGGCGGTATTCTGGACATCTTCCCGCCGGGCAACGATATGCCTATTCGTATCGATCTGTTTGGCGACGAAATAGAGGCCTTGCGGGTTTTCGATGCCGCGACACAGCGCTCGTCCGAGAAAATCGGAGAATTCTCGCTTAAACCCGCAAGTGAAGTCTTCCTCGACGAAGACTCGATTGCGCGTTTCCGCACCGGTTACCGCGAGGCATTCGGCAATATCACAGAAGATCCGCTCTACAGCGCAGTCAGCGAAGGCCGCAAGCAGATCGGCATGGAGCACTGGCTGCCCCTCTTTCACGAAACGCTCGATACACTGTTTGACTATCTACCCGGCGCCTCCGTCACACTGGATAACGACGCCGATCAGGTTCAGGACGGCCGCCTGGAGACAATCTCCGACTATTACGATGCCCGCATCACATATCTGCGGAACCGCAAGGTAAACGATGTCAGTGGTCAGCCCCCTTATAATCCCCTCCCGGCCGATAGCCTGTATCTGGACGCCCGGGAGTTCGAGAAATCACTCGATGGCCGCCTGGTCGGCCAGTTGACGCCTTTTGCCGCTCCCGAAGGAATCGCGTCTTCAGCCTATACAGAAGTACTGGCAGTCGGCGCAAAACGCGTACCCGACTTCGCTGCGGCACGCGCAAAGGCATCGGCCGTTTCCGGTGACAGCGACGCGCCGCAGGTCACGGTGTTTGATAGTCTGGCGACACGCCTGCGCAATGACGCTGATTCCGGCAAGCGGGTCCTCATATCCGCATTCACGCTCGGTTCCCGCGAACGGCTTGGCCAATTGCTCGCCGATCACAACATTACCGATATCGTTGCGGTCGAGGACTGGCAGGCGGCAACCGGTCTTCCTTCTGACACCACCGGCCTTGTCGTCCTGCCGATCGAACATGGGTTTACGTCCAACACCCTCACGCTGATCACGGAACAGGACATCCTCGGCGAACGCATCGTTCGCCCCGACCGCAAGCGCCGCCGGGCCGAAGATTTCATCGCGGATGTTTCCGAAATAGCCCTCGGCGACCTCGTTGTTCACATCGAACACGGGATAGGCCGGTATGACGGGCTGGAAACCCTGAGTGTCGCGAACGCGCCGCATGATTGCCTCCGGCTGATCTATGCGGGAGATACCAAGCTTTACGTCCCGGTCGAGAACGTCGAAGTCCTGTCGCGCTATGGATCCGGCGATATGCCGGCAAGCCTGGACAGGCTTGGCGGCGCTGCCTGGCAGGCCCGCAAATCGAAGATGAAGTCGCGGCTCCGCGATATTGCCAACGAATTGATCAAAATCGCTGCACAAAGAACTCTGCGCCCCGCGACAAAGATCGATATCCCGGACAGCCTCTATCAGGAATTCGCCTCCCGTTTCCCCTACACGGAAACCGACGACCAGACCTACGCTATTGCGGATACGCTTAACGACCTCAAATCGGGCAACGCCATGGACCGGCTGGTCTGCGGCGATGTCGGGTTCGGCAAGACGGAGGTTGCGCTCCGAGCGGCCTTTGCGGCCGTCATGTCCGGCAGCCAGGTCGCTGTCGTCGTCCCGACCACCCTGCTCTGCCGCCAGCATTTCAAAACCTTCGTCGAGCGTTTCGCAGGCGTCCCGGTCCGTATTGAACAACTGTCACGCCTGGTTACCGGTAAAGATGCCGACAAGGTCCGCGAAGGCCTCGCGAACGGTGAAGTGGATATTGTCGTCGGTACACATGCGCTGCTCAGCAAGTCGATTGCGTTCAACAAGCTGGAACTGCTGATCGTCGACGAAGAACAGCATTTCGGCGTTACGCATAAAGAGCGCCTGAAAAACCTGAAGACCGACGTTCACGTTCTTACCCTGCCCGCGACACCGATACCCCGCACACTCCAGATGGCCCTGAGCGGCGTGAAGGAAATGAGCCTGATCGGTACGCCGCCGGTCGACCGGCTTGCCGTCCGAACGTTCGTGATGCCGTTCGACGATGTAATGATCCGCGAAGCCATAATGCGCGAACATTTCCGTGGCGGGCAGACATTTTACGTTTGTCCGCGTGTCGCGGACCTGGACGAGGTCGCGGCACAGCTGCGTACGCTGGTGCCGGAAGTCAAAGTTGCCATGGCGCACGGGCAGATGGGGACCAAGGCGCTCGAAGACGTCATGACCGCCTTCTATGACGGCTCGGTCAATCTTCTGCTATCGACACAGATCGTTGAATCCGGCCTCGACATCCCGACCGCCAACACGATGATTATCCACCGGTCCGATATGTTCGGTCTGGCCCAGCTCTATCAGCTACGTGGACGGATCGGCCGATCAAAGCTTCGTGCCTATTGCTACCTGACACTGCCCAACAACCGGAAACTGACCGATGCGGCCAATAAACGCCTTGAGGTCATGCAGTCACTCGACACACTGGGCGCCGGGTTTACCCTGGCAAGTCATGATCTTGATATTCGGGGTGCTGGCAACCTTCTGGGGTCCGAACAATCGGGTCATATCCGCGAGGTCGGCGTCGAGCTTTACCAGCACATGCTGGAAGAAGCCGTTGCTGTCGCCAAGGGTGTCGAAGATGAAGACGACCGTGAGTGGAGCCCGCAGATCAATGTTGGTATTCCGGTCCTGATCCCGGAAAAATATGTCTCCGATCTCGATGTCCGGCTTGGCCTGTACCGTCGTATCGCCGAACTTAAAAGCGCAGACGACACAGAGGCATTCGCAGCAGAGCTGATCGACCGTTTCGGATCGCTTCCTGGCGAAGTCGAAAACCTGTTGCAGATCGTCACGATCAAGCGCCATTGCCGGGCGGCAAGCGTCGAGAAGATCGATGCCGGACCCAAGGGCGCTACCCTGTCGTTCCGGAATAACAACTTCGAGAATCCCACGGGGCTTATGGAATTTGTCACGGGCGACCTCGGGCGAAGCAAGTTGCGGCCCGACCATACGATTGTTGTCCGCAGAGACTGGGCCCGGGCCACCGATCGCCTCCGCGGCGTGAGGCAGCTCGCCGAGAAATTATCGTCGATTGCGACTGCCTGAGACCCTTTTGAGGAGTTACCAATTATGAAGGTTGAAAAACCCCTTTTCTTCGAGGATTTCGAAGTCGGTCAGGTTTATGAGACTGGCACTCAAACGCTGGATGAGCAGGAAATCATCGAGTTCGGGCTGAAATATGCGCCTGTCCCCTACCATACCGATCCCGAAGCCGCCAAAGAGACAAGTTTCGGCACGCTGGTTGCCGCCGGCTATCAGACGGCCGCGGTCACCTTCGGGTTGTTTGCCCGCACCGGTGCTCTCAGCCTGAGCGGTATGGGGTCTCCCGGTGTCGATAAACTGCGCTGGAAGCGGCCGGTCAAAGCAGGCGATACGCTGCGCGCACGCGCCCATATTGTCGAAGTATCCCCGGCTGAAAAAGAAGGCGGTCGTGATGGCGTGCGTATCCGCTATGATACGCTCAATCAAAACGATGAAATCGTCATGACCCTCACAAGTCTGCACTTCATTAAAAGACGACCCAACAACTAGTAGCGGCTCTTTGCTCTCTTGTCTGCTTCGATACAAAAATAAGGAAATATGATGTCCGACCGCCTTTCCATCCGCCTTGCCGCCGGTTCCGGCCCCACTTTTGGCGTAGATGATCTGTCATGCGCTGCCGCAACCACACTCGGCCTGTGGGCCGATGAGGGACTTGATGTCACCTGGACCCCGGTCCATGGCGGTGTCGCCGCGATCAATGCGGTGCTTGATGATACAGTGGATGTTTCCTATGGCGGACTTGGCCCGTTGATCAAGTCACGTGCCGAGGGAAACCCCGTACGGGCGATTGTCTCCATGGCCCGCGGCCTCGCGCAGAACCTGATCGTTCAGAAATCAATCCAGTCCACGGAAGACCTTAAAGGCGTTTCATGGGCCCTCGATGGCACGAATGCGCTCAGCCATCACATGGCGCGCCTCACGGTGCGGGCTCTTGGCATCGACGAGGCTGATATAGACTGGCAGGTCGTCGGACCGCCACCGCAACGCATCGAACGCCTGCTCAACGGGTCAATCGATGTATCGCTGATCCGTGTCGAAGAAGCGATCTCGCTCAGTATCGAAGAGGCCGACAAGGTTCACAATCTGCTCGGCTTTGCCCAGCTGAAGGAACTCGTTCCGACACAGCCCCATGGGGTTCTCGGCACGACGGAAGCATACGAAGCCGCACACCCTGAAGAACTGGCCCGCCTGAGCCGCAGTATGATCCGCGCATCGCGCGCCCTGCATGACAGCTATGAGACATTCCGCAAAGTCTATGACGCGAACGTCACGGTGCCTGTGCCGGACGACCAGATTAAGCAGATTTGGCAGCAGGAACATGATTCCGGCGGGTTTGCGGTCAATGGCGAGATGTCAGATGTGCACTGGACCCGGCAACTCGAACTCTACCGGGAGCTCTACCCAGACCTGCGTCACGTGAGCCAGGACGAGATCCTGCCCCGGACATTCGTGGCCGACGCATTGAAGGCGCTCGGCCGCAATGACGAAGGGTTCGACAAAACCTGACGCCGTCCCGTCTAGCCCGACATGCGTGCTGTCTGACGACGCTTCATCGCATTCGCGAACACAGCACAGGCCAGGGCCATGATGCTGAGCACGAACACGATCTCTATGAGCGGAAAAAACGTGCCGTCATAGAGAGTCGATATAAACAGTGACGCGGCGGCGGCGGCAAAGAAATGCAGGAACATCACCACACCCGATGCCGTGCCGGTAAGGTCGGGCTCCGCGTTAATTGCAGCGGCCTGTGCGTGTGGCATCGCCAGTCCCTGCGCGATGCCGATTACGGCACCCGGCAGGAACAGAGCGATCGGATAATTCGGCCAGATAAACAGTGATGCTGTCAGTAGTTCGACAGTAATCACGCCGGTCAGGCACCCTATAGTGACCATGTATTCCGTCGAAACGCGGTTTCCCAAGCGTCCGGAGATGAAATTACCGGACATGAACCCGATCGTCAGGAACATGAAATACAGCCCGTATTCCCCGGAAGACGCCTTGTAGTGATCGCGCATCAGGAACGACGCGTAGGTGGCGAGGGCAAAGAACGCTCCCGACGTTAACGCCGGCACGAACGCATAGCCAACGAAAACTGGGTTCCTGAACAGCGTTACATAATCCCGCAGCAATGCACCGTTTTTTCGGCCCGTTACCCGCGTCTGATGGGTTTCACTGATCACGATACCGCCCAGCAATGCCACGAACACGGCGATCACGGTGGCAAAAATAAAGACAGCATTCCACCCGAATATATCGGAGATAGCGCCGCCGATTGGCGGGGCCAAAGTGGGCCCCAGGACATAAGCGGTCGTGATATAGGCGATGACCTGTGCAAGCTTGTCCGGCCCGTAGACATCGCGCGCGATTGCCCGCGCCAGCACGACGCCGCACCCTGCGGCGAGTGCCTGCAGCAAACGCCCGGCAATCAGGACTTCAAAATTCCACGCGACGGCGCAGATAACGGAGCCGGCGACAAACAATATCAATCCGACCATCAGCACCGGTTTACGCCCGTAGCGATCCGAGGCACTGCCGTAAACGAGTGTCCCGAAGGCCATTACGAACAGCACCATGCTGAAGGTCAGCGTCGTCAAGACAGTCGAGACACCGAATGCCTTCTGGATCGTCGGCATAATTGGGATGTACATGTGAACGGCCAACGGGCCGATCAGCGTTATCGTCACCAAGGCGACCAGGAACAGCCAGCCTGGCCCTCCCGGCTTTGCCGGGACTACCTCGTCTTCAGGAACGCCAGTCAGGTCGGTCGAGGTCAGGACACAAGTTCCCGCCGCAATACTTTGCCAACGGGGCTCTTCGGCAAAGTGTCGATGAATTCGACCACGTGCGGGGCCTTATAGGGCGCAATCCGGGCACGGACACTCAGCCGTATATCTTCCGCGGTCTCTGACGATGCGTCGACACCGTCACGGAGCACACACACTGCGCGGATCCGGTTACCGATCTCCTTGTCCGCAAGCGGCACGATACAGGCTTCGACAATCGCGGGGTGCTGACGCAGAAGGTTCTCGATCTCATAGGGAGAGATAAAGATACCGCGGCTTTTGAAGCAGTCGTCATTGCGCCCCGCGATGCGGAAATATCCATCCTTATCGCACGAGGCAAGGTCTCCGGTGTGATACCAACCGTCATGGACAACCTCCGCCGTCTTGTCCGGGTCCTTGTGATAACCGAGGAAAAAACCGGGATTATCCGACGCGATCAGGAAATGACCGATTTCGCCAGGTGCGACCTCATTATAATCGTCATCAAGGACAGCCACATGCGTCCCCGGGATCGGCACCCCGATAGAGCCCGGCACCACCGGTTGACGCGGTCCCTGCCCCAGAACCATCTGCATTTCCGAGACACCGTAATGCTCCCAGATGTCGCATCCGAACCGGTCCTTGAATTCCTGCCATGTGGCGGCTTCCAGTGCCTCGCCCGTCGCATTGCAGCCACGAACGGAGGAAAAATCGTATGTCTTTTCGATATTCTCCATCGCAAGTATGCGGCGATATACCGTCGCGACCGAGTAAATCAGCGTGACCTTGTGGCGCTCAACGCCCTTCAACACGTTTTCCGGGCTTGGTCGGTCTTCGAGGATCACTCCGGTAACGCCGTTTCGCAGCGGAAACATCACGTTGTGACCGAGCGCGCTGATGAAACTCCATTCGCCCGTAGCGTAGGCGCGGTCACCATCTTCCGGCGGCAGGCGGTAGCGGTTTGAATCCCCGAGGGCGATCACCCAGCGATGTGCGTGAACGATACCCTTCGGCCGGCCTGTCGTACCCGACGTGTAGACGAAGAATGCCGGTTCGTTCGCATCTGTATCTGCGGTAACGAACGGCCCGTCCGGTGCCGTATCTATCAGCCTCTCAAACGCGGTCGTACCCTCAGGCGCACCACGGGCCGCAAATATACCTGCCGGAAGTTTTGCCGAAAGATTCACGAGCGGTTCGGCGAGACCGCCAAGCGTAAC
>Ga0115566_10002116_pt1 | contig 16519 bp, 31 predicted proteins | sample COGITO_mtgs_1204_3_FD_87173 | JGI IMG/M metagenome (GOLD analysis project Ga0115566, IMG submission 87173) | Pelagic marine microbial communities from North Sea - COGITO_mtgs_120405 | ecosystem: Environmental > Aquatic > Marine > Epipelagic | place: Germany:Helgoland, sampling site Kabeltonne...
AATTATCAACGAACTTACAATCAAAAGATCATTCAATATATTATACACTTTAGAGAGATTTAAATATGACTCATGTTAGTTAAACCCCGTAAAAAACTTAACAATATTACAATGTTATAATAATACAATAAAGAGTATACTTACAATAGGGTTATTTTGTTGTTGTTTTATATTATGTTTTCAACCTCGTTCCCCCACAATAAGCGTATAAAAACATAAAAACACGTAAAAAAGCGTGTAAAAATGATACAAAAGAAGCATAAAAGTGTGTATTTCGGCGGTATGTATAGGGGGGAATATAGACACATATACATGTATTATCTAATCTATAATCGTGTATTTCGCTGACTGTACGCATGTTGACGACCTTAATGGTTTAGGTGATCTGTGACCTAGTTCTGCTGAGACAGCTTTTTGGCGCGGGCAAGTTCTTTTGACGCTGCGGGCAAATCCATCTTTCCATCCTCGTCGAGCCAACCATGATTATCAAGAGTATGTAGCATCATGTTCAGTTCGCCCGGCTCCATACAAAACTTTGACGGAAAGCTAGATAATAATATAACTATAATTGCACAAGGGTCACAACAATACCATGTATTATTCTCATTAGTGTTCTCGTTAGTATTCATAAATAAATAATCTCCTTTTTTCGCTGACTATACGTTATCGTGCGACCTTTGTAGTTAACAAAAGACAGCCGCACTACTTATTATACATTATGTATCGACATTTGTCAAGGGGGAACTTTAGAATATTTGTGTCTTTATTTTCCCGTTATTAGAATATGTTTATCTGCGTATTATTAAATTTTGGCTGACTGTGGCTATCGTGGCGATGTGTTTAGATAAGATGCGACATTTTCGCTGGCTGTGGCTATCGTGGCGTATATTATTAGTTAAGCTAATACATATGTGTGTGCATATTTATATATGGGTATATTACGTTGGTATGCGGTTTGCGGCCAGCGGCGACGTAACCCCTTGGTATTAAAGGACTTACGTCAAATCTATTTAATTTTAAAAAAAAGCAAAAAAAAACGGCCACATAGTGACCGTCGAGGTATCTTACCAATCTTCCGCAACCCAATGCAAAATGGCAAGTGAACATAATAGAATTATAAATTGGCTCACATCTGTACACCTATTTAGAGGAAGACAAAAAGCCACCGCCTCACGGTGAGGCGATGGCATCTCGAAAGGATACCTCTAAGCAGCAAGCAGCAGGTTTTCAGCCTGATGCACGTAACGCTCATTCGCACTTCGAAGGATGCGAGCGAAATCAGACTTGAAGCCCTTTTTCGCTTGTGCGTCATGCTGGTAATAACCCTGCACAGCGTTGAACATTTCCCAAGCGGAAACAATCTTCGGTGCGTCTTTTTCCAATGCTACGCGGCCAGTCTTGGCACGTTCGCCAACAACCCTCTTGGTGATCGCTTCGATTCGATCATTGTAGCTGGTCACTTTTCGAACCTTGTCACCATCATCAGCGGCTTGAAATTCCGCTTCCGTTGGTGCTTTATCGGCAAACAGACTACCAAGGAAATTGTCAAGGTTAACGTTCTTGGATTCCATCGCAGTAGCAACAGAAACAAGATTCTCCCAACCTTCTGACAATTCGCCAAAAGTATCAACAAGGAAATTCATTCGATCACGCAAACCAGAAGTGTGACGAATCGAAACGCAAGTGCCTGCGACTTTTCGCATCATTGCGAGATTGCTGCACGCATCACGGAAATATCCCATAGTACCGTGGAAACCTTTGCCGTCAAATCCACCGCGAATAATTACACGCGGGAAAATGTTATCATTCTTGCCATGAATAGCACGACGATGCTCATCGGTAGGCTGAATAGAAACGTAATGACCGCGATTCCAATGGGTTTTGCAGGTAACGTCACCATCAAACATGGTGGAAGCTGCCTCGACCAATGCACAAACGTCATCGGTGGAGTGAGGAACGTATCGACCGCTAATCGACTTAACGCCCTCGATGTAGCCAGTGTCGGAACGAAACAGACCATATTGGTCAGTTTTCATATTGTCCGGCCCGAATAGCGGGAACTTGTCAACATCAAAGTCGAAAGCTGAACGGACAGAAGCGGAAACGGTGGAAATGTTTTGAACATTGCTCATAAGATTGATCCTTTCAAGATCGGGAAACTAACAGGTTATACCACAATTATACCATACACACGGCAAAAGTCAAGGGGGTAAACCTTAAAAACTTAAAAAAAAGAACCAATGTGGGAATCGAACCCACTGACTTACTCAGCCCTTACGACCTTTGGAAAGGTCAGCGAACCATCGTTGGAACTCTTTCATTATACTATATTATCGACCAATGTCAAGGGGTAAATCCAGTGAAAAGATAATTTTTCCCAAAAAAAACATAATTGACGTAAGTCGTTGGTGCGTAAGGACTTACGGCCCGGCGGGCGGCGGCCAGCGCCCTAACCCCTTGCGGGGTAAGGACTTAAGTCAACGGCATAACATTAAGAAAAGTCAACTCTGTTTCGTTCGTCACCGGATTGCGGTTGGTGAACGTCAACTCAGTTTCCTCACGATCTACCCACGCTTCCATGTACAACTTACTCCCATCCCACAAACGCAAATCGAATTCACACCATCCGTGACCCATCGCCACGAACTCTATCGCGTAGCTATGTTGCAGTCGGAAAGTTTCTTTCTCCATGTGATTTGAAAGCCATGTAAGAACACAATTGATCATTTCTGATTCTGAAAATTTTCTCATTAGTAACCCATCCAATCGAAAACTTCTTTGGTAGAAACACGTTGCGAGATTCTACACTGTCTGCAAATTATCTCGATGTTATCTTTTGTTGATTCGTAAATCAATGCACGCACGTTAAGTTGTCCAGTCGTCCAATCGTCTAACAAAACAGTTCTGTGGCTGAAATACTTGTGGTGTTCCAGAATTGCCATTGCCTCATCAATTGTGATGGTTGGATTCTCTGCGATAAATTCTTCGCTATTGGAAACGCCTTCATAACCACTATCAAAAATTTTCATACATTTGCTCCGTAAACTACATCAGCACCATAAAAAACCGTGTCATCACAATACAGATCAACAAATCGTGCGGTGTCCGCGATCATACTTTGACCAGTATTCATAAACCCATCACACTCGTAAGGATTATAATAAAGAGTTTCCCAGTTAGTCAGTCCACTCATCAATTGACCGTCAGTGACTTCGCCATCTACTTCGAGATCAGCTTCGTTGGTTCCTACAACGTAACCCTCAATGAACGCATGAACGTTTTTCTGTTGATCATTTCTAACTCTTGATTGTCCAGCCTTGGATATAATAAACTTACATTCTTGCAGGGTTACATGTTCTGCATGACAACAAACTAAACCGTCCTGCTTGATGCTAAAACATTTTTTGTGTAGGTTGCGATATACGCGAACCTTGCGTGATGGATCAATGTGATCCCAAATCTCTAAACTGCGTCCTACTCTTGGCTTTTTCATAACTTCCTTTCGTGTTGTGTTATACCACCATTGTATACTAATTATCGTCGATTGCAAGGGGTCAGCCCTACATCTTTTGGGGATTTTACATAAATAGTTACATGCCCGAAGACGGGGTTAACTTCCGTCATTGTGATAACCTTACCTTGTGCTTGGTCAAGAGAGATGTTATCCCACTGTTTGGCATCTTCTATCCAAAGCCTGTAAGACATTTCGTCTGCCCAATTTTCTCCGTCACTTGCTGTCCATGCTGGCATTACTTTTCCCCTTCTAAAGTTAATAAGATTTTATCTAATTGTGCTTGTTTGATGTCGAGGAACGCGGGACTGCAACCGCAATGTCCACCACACCAGTTTTGATTACACTCTGGACAATGCACCTGCCAGATGTTACACGACTCGCAAAACGATGCGTAAACACCTGTAACGTTAGTAAAAGCGTCAACCATAATCTTTTGTTTTTCTTTAATGTTCATACTCCTATTATACATTATATATCGGCATTGTCAAGGGGGTATGTCCAGTTTATTTCGTGTTTTTATCTGATTTCTTTAGAAAAGACGTAAGTCGTTGCTATCAAAGGGTTTGGCACGCCGCTTGCTGCCCCGCCCCACCTAAACCCTTATCACGTAAGGACTTAGGGCGACGAAACAACAAATGCAAACCGATTGCATCAGCGTTGCTTACATGCAACCGGCTTGCAAGTGCTTAACATAGCTATTTAGCCATGAACGGTTTGACAAGCGAACCAACTAACGGAATTTTTACTTTCCAGTGTTGCCGTTGACGATAGAAGGCTTTGACACCTTCCAAGGTTGACACCATATCAAGATGTCGCGAACGCTCGAACGCTGGATCGTCTGCACGATACGCGGCATTGTCTACCGGATGCTTGACGGTATCACGGCGAGACTCTAAAACTCCCCAGCGAAATTTAAAACCTTCGACGGGTTGGCGGTAACTAAATAAAACTAAACTTTTCATGCTTAAAATTCCTTCGTGTACTTGTCGGAAATAGACTGGATTACAATTAACAAAACTGATAAAACTAAAAACTGCGTCACATATGCCGCCCTTCTAACTATAGGAAAACTTCACCTTCTCTTTCTTGAGTGCTTTGATAGCGTCCGATGCCTTTGAGCCTTTAGGCTGAACGCCGTGAATTAGTAGAGCGAAAGATTCGTCGCGAATCTCTGGAATCGCTGCGTGTTCGTCAGTGTGGTCAATCTCATAACCTAGTGCGTCAGCTTCGGCAACAGAGAAAACAACCTTTGATTCTCGCAAATTGTGTTGGTCAATCAAATGATCTTGACGACCACCACGAGAAGCGGTTAGAACAAAATTGTTAGGCAAGCTGTCACGATCTTCCAACCACCACGAGAGTGATTTGGTATAAGCGTAAAACAATCGGTCAGGATGCCATTCTGCGACCAAGTGCCAAGCACGAAAATAATCTTGATTGAAGAAATCGCCAGCAACGTGAATCCGGCAGATACCAAGGTTTGCGGGCATAGCGTCAGCAATAGCGTGTGCCTTATCATAGCAGCCTTTGAGCGAACGCATAGCGTCAAAATTGGCTTTGCGTTTGTCGTAGCAACTTGGGAACGTCGCTTCTTGTGATGCAGAGAAACATCGGAACTGGCAATCTTTACCATCTTGGATTTTGCGACCGTGTTCTAATTGAACAACTTTTGATAGGCAATCTTTAGCCTGTGGACACGACCAACCAGACAACAGATCGAATGAATAGACTTTGCGTCGATCTTGCAACCATGATTGCAATTCGGGAACGTGATTTAGTGCTTTGAGTTTAGCGTTTGCTGGGCTGAATTTTACCATTGTAAACCTTTCGAAGTGTGCTTGTTACTCTATCATTATACAGTATTTATCGGCAATGTCAACCCCTATGCTTGAAAGAAAACCCACTTTTTTTAAAATATATTTTTTTTGTCTTTTTTTTATTTTATGGCTTGATAGTGACCTAACGTGTCACGGCCGCCGGCAGCCACCGCCGCCCTAAGTCCTTTGATACCAAGGGTTTACGTCAAAGCTGTGCGGGCAGGATTCGAACCTGCGACCAATGGATTAACAGTCCATCGCTCTACCACTGAGCTACCGCACAAAACATCAATCAAAATAAAAGCTAGGAGTGTGGGAATCGAACCCACGATTTCGAATACACGACTGCCCAAACTTCCGCGAGTGGTATCCCAGCAAGCGAATCTTGCACCTTATTAGGTGGTGACTTATGTCAATTACCCACCCACATTTCCATAGGATCATGCAAGCACCCCTAGATATAAAAACAAAGAAGCGGGACTTGCGTCCCGCCCCTTCGCTAACAACACGAAAGGTTAGCCTAGATTATAGTGAGGCCACGCACTTTGAAACTAGGAACGACTTGTGCAAACCGTTATCCTCTTTGACGGTAATCCCGCGACCGTTCTTGCTGGTGTAGGAACGAACCTTTACACCATTAACTTGCCGGAGAATGTTTTTGTTCCCGTTCTTAGGATACAAAAAACTGACTTTGCGCTCGTTACGCTTGAGATAAAGATCGTTGATCATTGATAAAACCTTCCACTTGAGAAAAACTAAATTGCTTAACACCTTCCGCAGTGTCAATCGAAACAGAGTTGCCATTGATGGCGACAACAGTACCAGCAGCAAATTGGTGGCCGATTACTACATCCGGCGTTTGAGTATCTTTACTCATTCTCTTCCTCCACACTATCGGCGATTGCTTGGCGAGCGGCTTCCGCTGCCTTTTCGCGAATCTCGTCGCACTTTCTAATAAGTGACGACTCCAACTTAAGACAAGCCTCATCAGACATTTTGATAACGGCCTCGTTACCTGCTACGTCTGTAATCCGCAGGCCGTCCCAGCCCATCCAGCAGGACTCAAAAGTTAACTCTACAGTTTGCTTGATTTTCATATCAAACCTTTCTAAAAAAACAGTTGTTAAACTCGGTAGTACACTACCATTATACAATAATTATCGGCAAAGTCAAGGGGTAAACTTTAAGAAACTTCTTCATATTCTGAAATTTCTAGGGAAATTGTATCATTGCTTGCAAGTTCTGAATCCTTGCTAACGTAGATGCTGCCCTGAACGTCTTGCGAGTTAACGCTAAAACGAACCTTGTTCTTTGTCTCTTTGTCTTTGGTGAATGCAATGCTCATCTTTTTAACCTTTCTAGTTAATTTCCTTTTGCCATGCCCTACGTTGGGCTTGACGTGTACGTTGTCGCTTAGGCCGATTGTCGTGAACCTGATGCGTGTTGGCCTGATGGCCGATTGCCGGTTTCGCCGGCTTGATCTTGATTGTGATTGTCTCTTTCATACTTATATTATACCATATTATTGGCGAATGTCAAGAGGTATTTTTTATTTTTTTACTTTTTTCGCTGGCAGTGATGTGATGCTTTTACTTGGTTTATTAAGGTGAGACAGGGGCGATGGGGTGCATTACATTGGCGTACTGTCTGACCGCGATCAGAGTCTACCTCAACCATCTGCCCCTTGTCTCATGCTACCATTATACTATAATTATCGTCAATTGCAAGGGGTTGTCAATAGTAATTCTCAAATTTTTTTCATATTTGTTGTAAGTCGTTGGTGTGTAAGGACTTACGACGGCCGGGGCCGCCCCCAGCGCCCTAACCCCTTGCGGGATAAGGACTTAGGGCAACATCTATTCGTCATCTAAAAAATCCAATTCGTCAAGTAGGTCGTCATAATCACCGTCGTCCTCGTGGCGTGTCGGCTCGCCATAAAAATCCGCGTCGAAACTTTCAGCCTCGTCAATCAGATCATAAACCCGATCATCATAATAAAAATCTTCATCGAACATATCAAAACCTTTCTAAAAAATGATGTTGTCAAAAACGCCGTTCTGAAAACCACGATTGTCATCAGGATCGTAACCATCGCAGTCATCGTCGCCGTTATCATACCCGATTGAATCAAGGTAGTCAATAGTGGAATTGTCGTCATCGTAATCAAATTCGTCAAACATAATAAACCTTTCAAAAGTGTGTTTCGTATAATTATATTATACAGTATCAATTTAGTTTGTCAAGCCCCTGCGGGTAAACTCCTGACAATTTTATAAGCAGGTGCTTTACCGTTCCAATCGCGATACTCAGCAGCAGGCGTACCCCAAATTTCTGGGGAATCGGTCGCATCGTCATCGTCTACACGACTCCAACGATCACCGCAACAATCGCAATCCCATCCGAGACTACAACCATTGAAATAGATACCGTGATCGGCAGCCATATCGTTCGCCCATTCAGCATGAGGGGCTTCGATGATAATGAATTGAAAATCGCCAACGTAAGAGCCGCCAGAGTTGTTTTGATCGAAAGTGAAAAATGCCATTTTGTTACCTCGTGTTGTTAAGTTCTTATGCTTCTATTATACAGTATGGATTACAGTTGTCAAGGGGGTAAAATAAAATTTATTTACAAAGTCCAAAGTCAAGGCAATGGCCTTCGTCTTGCTGCAATCCATCCATTGCATCCATCAATCGACGGATCGACTCTTTACGCTCCAAGCGGTCAAGCCATTCATTGTAGTCCTGCCAGTCGGCGGCGGTAGGCTCGTTTGCTTCATCGGATTGGATTTGAGTTGTGAAGTCGTCTAGCATCTTTTTACCCTTTAAAGTTGTTCGCGTCCCGTATGCCCCTATTATAATATATTATCGGCATTTGTCAAGGGGGTTCTTTAATTTATTTTGACTTTTTTTCGCTGGCAGTGATGTGATGGTTTTACTTGGTTTATTAAGGTGAGACAAGGGTGTTGCCATCGGGGAGTGGTCGCGCGCCCATCCCCCACCAAGGTCACGGTCGAATCGAACGGCCTTCGCACCCTGTCTCATGATTCCATTATATAGTATATATCGGCATTGTCAAGGGGTTATCTTTAGTTTTTTTTAAAATTGTTCTAAGTCATTGCTATATAAGGACTTAGGTCGCTGGGGGCTGCCGCCGCCGTCGTAAGTCCTTTAATGCCAAGCACTTACGTCAATGTTCTGGCTCTGTTTTTACCTCTCCCGAGCGTGGAGAGCCGGTCTTGTTACCGCGTTGGCATTTTAAGGCGAACTATCTCGCCACCCTATCGGTCATCTCGGCATTAGATGAAGTTGAATTGTTACCTGCAATCGTGTTGCAGTTGCGAGCGTTAATTAGAACCATAACGCTTGATGGTAGCCAATTTAGCAGAGCAGTAATCTGCTCGAACCTTGTCCCATTGTGGGACGTTCCAAGTAGTCGTGCCAGTTCTGGCATCGTGATTGCCTTTGACAATCTTAACGTCTGGATTATCTTGCGACCATTTTAATAGGTCGGCAGTAGTGCGAAACAATCGCATGGAATCGGTTTTGGTTTGTAGTTTGTGTTGAAACATAATTTTTTGATCCTTTCAAGATCGGAATAAATAGTAAGTGTTCCGAGGATTTTTTTACTTGCTTCCTCTTGCAAGTGCGGTTGTTATAGCAGTTCCGCTTCTCTTTTTTTGTTATACTGTATTATAGCACAGTGTAGTGACACGTTAGGTCGTGATTTTGTGATTTAGGAAAATTTTATTGATATAATACTTTCCACCGCAATTAATCGCTGAGTTTGGTGAGAAATTGCACTTTTGGCTCCACTTGTCCCCAAAGTACCATTTTTTGGTGTCTTTGTTGAACCATTTATAAACTGGATTGTCCAGTTCTGTACCCGTTATGGTAACCGTTCTCGTAACGTCCGAGATTGGTAGGTTGTTGTCTAAAATTTGTCTAGTGATGTGATTCATAATTCTTTCTTTCTGTTGTTTTTTCTTATACTATATTATAGCATAACCTAGTGACACGTTAGGTCATTTTTCCGATTCTTTTTCAGATTTTTCTGATAAAAGCCATTCGAGAAAAGTTGCCATTCCTTGCCAGTCTGTTTCATTGTTTTGAGTCATAATTCTTTCTTTCTTTCTTATATATATATTATCGTCTATCCATGTGACACCTTTGGTCACTTTGAAGATTTTTTTTCAGATTTTTTTGATCTTTCTTTTTGTCTTTCTTTTCTTCTTTTACTTAATTATACCGGAGCGGTCAAGTCGTCGCCGTAAGTCTATATATCCCAATGACTTAGCTCGATTTTGAGCAACTAGGGAAAGGTTTTTTTGACTCGGTAAAAAGCGGGGTAAAATGCCGATGGGGAAGCCTTTTCACATTTACTAGGTGTCTGGGGAAAGAAATAAAAAGCAGAAAAACAGGATATTTTAAATTGACGTAAGTCGTTGGGGCATAAGGAGTTACGACGATTTTTGCCGCCCCCGGAGACCTAAACCCTTGGTACATAAGGACTTACGTCGATCTTTTTTGCAATCGAGTTGCATTTGCAGTTGATGAGCGGGAGCCGCTCGCGGCTTTTCCCTTGGGATTAAACTCCCGCCCATCGTTGTGTGTGCGTATCTTGAATAGCTCGCCAGCTATGGCCGCGACTTAGGCGGTGCTTTCGGGTCAAGCCCTTGTTTTGCTAACACTACTAACCTCCACCGTTTCCGGCTTGTGGGCGTTGTTAGTCTTTTCGCTATTGCGAATCTGACGCCCCGTTCTCGTTATGTGCTGCCCCTAGTGGGATTCGAACCCACGTCTCTGCCGATTCTCGGGCTGACTTATGTCATGAGTGATCATTCTCACGTTACTTTCACCATTCTAGACTGGTTGCCGTAATAAAGTCGCTGGTGATCAGACCAGCTTACCCGTCGCACAGTGTGTTGACCACTCCACTATAGGGACATATTGAATTGGCGGTTATACTTCGCCAAGTTTTAAAAAACAAAAAAACAAAATGCGATTCTCTCGAATCGACTCGCCATTGAGTGGTTAACGTCAAAGCTGGCTATACTTCACAGGGTCATCCCCAAACGGTAGCAAATTCGACTAATTCTCGTCAGAGAACATTGCGTCAAAGCAAGTGCCGCAAATCTGAGTCTGTAACAACTCACGCTGATTTACGTCCAAATAAGGCAAAGCCTTTTGGATCACCTCGCCTTTTTGCCAAGCGTCGAAATCACTTTCGACAACCTTAACAAAATTTTGAGATTGGCACATTCTGCAAGTGACTGCAAAACATGTGTCGAATTTTGGTGCTACAGGCACATCAAAACTCATGATTGTCCCGTGGCTTTTGATATGGCAGTTCCACTTCTGCCCTTGGGTGTTTACGAGTTCCAAATCTCGAAAAGTGTTAAGCTGAACGGCTGAGATTGGCCGCCATTAAGTCGCCTCGCAGACTCACTTAACATGTTATCATTATATACTATTTATCGTCATTTGTCAAGGGGTATCTTGAACAAAATCAGAAAAAAAACCAAATTTTCAAAGAGCATTTTGCCGACACCTGTTAGCTTTCGCCGGTCGGCTGGTAAAAAGAGTTTTTTTCTTCTTACACCTTATTATACCGGAGAGGTCAAATTGAAGCCGTAACTCTATACGTGGCAAGGACTTAGCTCGATTTTGGGTCGCTGGGGAAAGGTTTTTTTCACCTCGGTTTTTACCGTGTAATATGGTTGCTGGGGAAGCCTTTTCCCGTTTCTCGGGTGTCCACCTAAAAAGAAATTTTAAAGTTTTTCAAGATTGACGTAAGTCGTTGGTATATAAGGGTTTACGTCGGCCGCCGGCAGCCCCCGCCGCCCTAAGTCCTTACGCCCCAAGGGTTTACGTCGATCTTTTAGCTCTATCCGCAAAGGTTAGAAAAGACACAGAGCGGCTTGCAATAAAGTTCCGGCAATAAACGCTAGTGTACATAACAACACTGCATTAGGTTGCGATTCTTCGTATTTAATTTTTTTCATGATATTTGTATTAGCTCCATTCTTCATTTGGTGGCTCGAACGTGGAAACGTCACAAGGTGGAATCGGCCGCGCTTCATTGATCTTTTTAACGGTGTCCTCAAAAAATTTATGGAACGCTTGATCTTTTTCTGCTTGGTCTAAATATTCAATGGTTGCATAACCAAGTGGCAAAAATCCACCGCCCAATTTCATAACTTTATCATTAGCCATAAAAACGTGCGACTCTAAATTAAAATCAAACGATTCGCCTGCCGGAAATTCGTGAACGGCGAACGAGTGAGTTCGTGGCCGATATAACGCAGCTAAATAAGAAACTTTGCTCATATACATAGAATCAATCCTCCAAAAGATCATCAGCATCAATCAAACCGCCGTTGATCATTCCACCGACCAACGCACACTCCGCACGATGCAGAGCGATTTCATCACACTCGTTATCCGAGTAATCAAATTCACCAGACAGATCGACGAAATCTGTACCACCTTTGTGGGTTTTGTACTTAGCCAATGCTTCGAACTGCTTGGCGAGTCTTTCCACGTTTCTGGACTTTGTAGCCTTGGCGATTGTGTGTTCGCTGATTTTGTCACGCTTGTTGCACAATTCTTCGAGTCGTGCAAGTGTACGACATCCACGAACTTCGTCCACCATCTCTGGTTGTCCGAGAGCGATGATTGTTGAGTTGTCAACGGTTACGCAATCGCGTAGAGTCTTGATCGCTTCCGCGTGAATCTTTCCACCGATAGTTTTTGAGAAATCAAATTTTGTCATAATCTTAACCTTTCTAAGTTGTTTTCTGTTATACCCTATTATAGCATAGGTGTGTGACACGTTAGGTCACAATTTCAATATTTTTCCAAATTAAATCAAATAAGTTTTAACGCCGACTTGATCGGCCATATCAATATTGTGTTGATCGTCATCGTAGAAATAGACAACATCGAAAACCTGATTCAAGGTTCTCAAAACGTTCTGCTTTTCTTCTGCAATGTCAACTTTTTTATCATCGGAACCAACACCGTAAACGCGAATAGGCTGAATCTCAAAACCGCAAAGCCAATCAAATATTGCATCGGCTACGTTATCAGTGCGAGCGGTAAGAACATAAACACTGTGGCCTTCATCGTGTACTTCTTTCGCAAAATCAATTAACTTTGTTGGGTTTGCATTGTGGATAAACTCAGCGGATCGGAACTCGCTAAAATCATATCGGCAGAAGGGTGGCAGTGTGTAGATGTTAAACTCTGCCGGTGTTAGTTTGCGGACGTGTTTACCGTCGATATTTCGAACCAAAACCATGCAATCAGTAGTCGCAAGGGTATCATCAAAATCAAATACAAAGGCTTTTTTCATGTTGTTATCTTTCTTTTTCATATATTTAATTATACCATAAAATCTTAATTTGTCAAGGGGTATCTGAGAAAAAATGCGAAATAATTCCCACAATCACAGATAGGACAATCGCTAGTGAGATGTATACGTTTAAGTCTGTTTCTGTCATCTTTTCCTCTTTCTTGCTTAATAACTTCTTATATATATATTATCGCATACCAGTGTGACACGTTAGGTCAAAAACTCACAATAAAATAAAATTTTTTTGATATTATTTTAAATCAAAATTGACGTAAGTCCTTATGTATCAAGGGTTTACGGCCGGCGGCGGCAGCGCCCAGCGCCCTAAGTCCTTATGTGACAAGGGTTTACGTCATAATTGTAGTGTGTCGCTACTCGGCTGGTTGGGGTGCGACATGCAATTGGTTTGCAATTACGGTAAATGCAATCGGTTTGCAATTGCACCTAAGTTGATACGATTTTCAAAGCTTCGTAGCGTTGAATCAATTGTCGCTTGTACGACTTGTTTGAGTTTTGCCAGCTATGGGAAGCGATGACAACACCACGATGATTGATTACACGCATTGAGCCGTGTGTTGAAAATTGTTTAATCTCAAGTTTGAGACCGTTGTTAAGTGTTTTAGTAATCATAATTATCCTTTCTAGTGATATTTCTTTACATTGGACACCGCCACCACTAGATTGCGGATAGCTTCGAGGTATTCCATTGATACCTTTGTTTCACCATCCTCAACCAATTCGGCGTGTGCTTTGTCGATCTGTTTACCGCACCAGTCAAGCACGAGATTAAATATTGCATAAGTCATAATTACTTACCTTTCTTGCTAAGTTCAACGCAACGGTAGAAAGTATCTACATCGACGAAGCGTGATTCGATTTGTAAATCCATGCTAGTACCACGAACGAAGTTCATAGCATCTCGCATGTTTGGCAACTGTGCCAGTGGTCGATGATCGTTGCTATCGCAATCGAAGATTTCGAACATCTCTAGGTATTTTGGAGTAGTCATAATGTTGATCCTTTCAAGATCGAGTAGTTTTGTGAAGTTAACTGTTAACTTCTTATATTAGTATTATCGTCTATGGGTGTGACACGTTAGGTCACTTTGCCGACCTTTTTAGAAATTAATTCTATCTTTTCGGACTTTGTTAATATCCTCACAAAAGGCTTTGGTCAGTTCGATGATTAAGTTGATGATTGTTTTCATAGTTTTAATGTCCTTTTTTCTTTCTTTCACTTAATTATACAGAGAGAGTCAAATCGTCGCCGTAAGTCTATACACACCAAGGGTTTAGCTCGAAAATGAGCAACTGGGGAAAGGTTTTTTTGACTCGGTAAAAACCGTGGTTTTATGCTGCTGGGGAAACCTATTCACATTTACCATGTGTCCACCTAAAATCAAAATTTGAGAATAATCCAACTTTTTTGTTGTCGTAAGTCCTTATACGCCAAGGGTTTACGACGATTTTTGCTGCCCCAGCCGACCTAAGTCCTTACGCACCAAGGGTTTGCGTCAATTCTAGTTGCAATCGGCTTGCACCTGCTATTCTTCTTCGTCTGTATCTTCCCAAGATTCCCGCAACTCATCCCAGTCGATACAATCAAGGTCGAGCATATCTTGCAAAATGCCATTGCCCAAATTCTCAACCATTTCTTCCAGTATTTCCCTAACGCAGTCAATGTCGATGCCGACATCACCATACCATAAGTTGACAAGCCAAGTTTCTCGGTTTCTCCAACCGTTGTAAGTTTGTCCAAGTCGCATAATGTTTTCTTTCTGTTGTGTTGTTGTTAACTTGTTATAATAACATTATAACATAATTATCGGCATTTGTCAAGGGGTATCATCAGTTAATCTTGAAGTTTTCCAAAGTTTTTTTGGTAACCGCATCGGTTGGAATGTCCAAGTCGATGAATCGACCATCGACAACCGCCATACGCTTGAAGATGGTTTTACCATCAATCGCGATACCGTCGCGATCAGTAATCTTAAATCGCTTTCCAGCAGGTAGGATGGTTGGCTTGCTGAATAGGTCAGCAGCAGGAACGGTAACAGGTTTGGTTAGTGTGATGAATTTCATATTGTTGATCCTTTCAAGATCGGGGAAAATGTTTTGAAGTCTCTTAACTTCTTATGCCTCTATTATACATATATCGGCAGAAAAGTCAATAGCTATCCAGTCTTTTTTTATATTTTTATCAAAGTTTTTTATTACGCGATAAAATTGACGTAAGTCCTTATATGCCAATGGTTTACGTCGCTTCGCCCTACCTGCGGCTGAAATTGGGGTTGGGGGTGTTTTATCTTCAGACCAGTTAACCGCTTTTCACGCGAAAAAAGCTTGGGTGGTTCATACGCAATCACGGAGCAGAAATAGGGGTGTCTTACCTAAAGTATATAAGTCGGCCCATAAATAATAATTAGACAGTGCCTAACAGACCCTGATCGCCCCTAAATTTTTTATATTACTCTACACCAAGGCCATTTATACCTGTGAAGAAGATCAAGGTACAGGTTGAGTTAGAAAGCAATTAGGTCTTAAATACTAGATGATATTCTTTGCTTTGTTCGCCCTCTCGGACTCTTCACAGGTACTAGGTTGTCATGGCTGGACATTGCCTAGATTTAATTTGCCTAATCTCGGAGTGCTTGGACACTCTCATGTAACTTTCTTTCCAGATGGACTTGGCCTCGTTACCACAGCCCCTTTTTCGGATTTGTACAATTATTTACTGGATTCGATCACTTTTCAACCATTAATCATCTATATTATAGTCTATTTTACCAAATCTTCAAATTACTTTTTGGAAAAAAGCTACTTTTCGTGTATTATATAGTATACAGGTTTAAGCTTAATACAAATCAATCAAGGTAACTAACAATGACTAACAAAAAGAAAAAGATGCCGTCTGTTAAAGAGGTAGAGGCTCAACTTAGCTGCAAGGCTACTGCCGCCCTAAAGACAAGAATCAAAGAGGAATTGGAAGAAGAAGATAAACCACTAAAGGAACTTTTGCAAAATGACGAAGATAAGGAATAAAAACTTTACTGTAAGTCCTGCTAAATTTATAAATGGCGTAGTACACTTACTGGAAGTCGATGAACTTGCAAAAACTGGAAGTCATCTCACTGGATATATACAAGAAGAAGATAGTCTCAGAAAATCTTTTGATCAAGACACTGGCTTCTTTTACACCTTGGAAACTTTCGACAGTCTAGACATAAACTCTAGAAAGCTTACAAGGAAAGAGTCTGGAATCGCACGAGTTAAAAAATCCAGAGATACATTTTTCTTAGACAGAGAAACCGCCCTATCGTCGATAGAGAGCGAAGAGGTTGCCTCATGTGCAATGAAAGACACCAACGGGTGCTTTATTCTACCCGATGACACTTATGCAGTCATTGGCTCTTACATTCCCACCAACTACATAGATTTATTTTACAGAAATCACTCTATTATATGTAGTACAGACGAATTATCGCCCTCTCCAGTTGAGTTGACAAACAACTCGGTTCTAGGAAGACTAGATGGAGAGATTCAAGCATTAGACTCTGACGATATATCTCTTATAATATCCCCAGACTACGTTGTAAAAACACTTCAGTCTAATTCTGACCCTATTTTAATATCTTCTGACCATTTCGAGCTAACAAGTTCTAAGTCTAAGTTATTATTATCCCAAATGGTTCTCAAACCTCGATCAAAACCGAGAAACAAAGAACAAGGGCTTATATTTTACAATAAATCAACCAACTCACTTGAATTTTTCGACGGAACCAAGTGGAGAAAGATCAAAACAGAGGATTAACATGAATATTCCCAAGGGAATG
>Ga0115566_10002118_pt1 | contig 16517 bp, 20 predicted proteins | sample COGITO_mtgs_1204_3_FD_87173 | JGI IMG/M metagenome (GOLD analysis project Ga0115566, IMG submission 87173) | Pelagic marine microbial communities from North Sea - COGITO_mtgs_120405 | ecosystem: Environmental > Aquatic > Marine > Epipelagic | place: Germany:Helgoland, sampling site Kabeltonne...
CCACGACCTGCTGATTACAAATCAGCTGCTCTAGCCAGCTGAGCTACATCGGCTTATTATAAAAAACTGTTTGCAAAATAAATGCTTTTTTCTCCTCAAACAAAGTAAAAAGAAATAAATTTTAAAATATTATTTAGCTCTTGGATGTGAATTTTTAAACACTTCTTTAATTCTTTCCATACTAGTATGACTGTAAACTTGTGTAGCTGATAAACTTGAATGACCTAACAATTCTTTTACTGAATTTATATCTGCTCCTTCATTAATTAGATGAGTTGCAAAACTATGTCTTAAAACATGAGGAGCCTTTTTAATTTTAGGTGAAACCAACTTAAAATATTCGTTAACAGTTCTGTAAACAAACTTCTCAGATAACTGTCCTCCATTTTTTGATATAAAAAGATAATCTGATGGAGTTTGATCATGGAATTTTAATTTGATTTCCATGAAAAATATAATCGCTTTTTTTAGTTTAGGTAATATTGGTATTATTCTCTCTTTACTTCTTTTACCCATTATTTTAACGGTTGAAGATTCTATACTAACATCAGATTCTTTTAAAGTTATCAATTCAATTCTTCTAACTCCTGTAAAATAAAAAAAAGCAATTATTGTTTTTTGTAAAACCCCTTTATAATCATTAGTAAAAAAATCACTATCTAAAAGTGAGTTTATCTCATCTTGTGAAAATGGAACTTGAATTTTTTTTGATTGTTTTAATGGAGTATGAGCTTTTAAGGGAGAAGAATTTATAGTATCTGTTTTAATTAAAAAGTTGTAAAATGATTTAAGACTTGAAATTTTTCTGTTTATAGATCTATTTGAAATATTATCCTTAACCATTGAAACTATCCAAGATCTGATAATTTTATAATTGGCTTCTTCAATTTTAAGCTGACTATTGTTTTCAATAATAAATTTATTGTACTGTGTTAAATCTCGCTTATAAGCAGATATTGTATTTGAAGAATAATTTTTTTCAAATTGTAAGTAGTCTAAAAATTTTTGTATAAGCATGGTACATCTAAGTTACGATGTAATGAAGAAAATGAAGTAATATTAAAGATTTTCTCCGTCTCTAAGCTTTTGTACATATTGAGCCTTTTTGATTTTAGTTCTATGTACAATTGATGGCTTGACAAATTGCTTTCTAGCTCTAAGAGATTTCATTACCCCTGTTTTATCAAACTTACGTTTGAATCTTTTAAGAGCTTTATCAATGTTTTCGCCGTCTTTAATTGGTATAATTAACATCTAAAATTTATTTACGAACGCAAATATAAATAATTGTATTTAATATGCTTGTTATTTTTTATTATTAATTGCATCAACATATCTAGTAAGCTCTTCTTTTACTTTAGGGAATAAAATAAAGAGACCTATCATATTTGGAAATACAAGAGCAAGAATCATCGCATCAGAGAATGCCCAGACAGATGACATGTCTCCCGCAGCACCAATAACAATAAATAATAGAAAAAGAAGTTTATATGTTAGATCAGAGACTTTTCCTTTACCAAAAACATACATCCAAGATTGAAGGCCATAATATGACCAAGAAATCATTGTTGATAGAGCAAATAAAACAACCGCAATTGCAAGGAATGGTCCTGAAAAAGATATATACTCAGCAAAAGCAGCAGAAGTTAGTCCTGCTCCCTCTAGTTCTTGACCTCTCACCATTACTGCTGAAGATCCATCTACTAAATTTCCATATGTAAATAGACTATTATCCCCATTAAAAATGATTATTACAAGAGCTGTCATTGTACATATAACAACAGTGTCAATAAATGGTTCTAATAAAGCAACAAGGCCTTCTGATGCAGGATAGCTGGTAATTACTGCAGAGTGTGCAATAGATGCAGAACCTGCTCCAGCCTCATTTGAAAAAGCACCTCTTCTAAAACCTTGAACAAGTACACCAATGAATCCTCCTACTGCAGCAGTTGGAGCAAATGCACCATTTACAATCATTGCTAACGCATCATCAACAAATGAAAGGTTCATTAAAATTATATATAGACATGCTAAAACATACATACCTGCCATGACGGGAACTATTTTTTCAGTAACTGATGCGATTCTTTTTATACCACCAATAATAATTACACCGACTACAACCATCATTACAATACCAACAATAGTTCTTGCAGAACCACCAGTTAAGCCAAACAAACTTACCATTTGAAGAGCTGCTTGATTTGACTGAGCTGCATTTCCTCCTCCAAAAGAAGCTCCAATACAAAGAATAGCAAAAATAACAGCGAGTACTTTACCTAATTTCTCAAAGCCTCTTTCCTTTAAACCTTTTGAAAGATAATACATAGGACCTCCATAAATAGTTCCATCTGGTCCAACATCTCTATATTTAACTCCTAATGTACATTCTACAAATTTTGATGACATCCCTAAAAGTCCACATAAAATCATCCAAAAAGTTGCGCCTGGTCCTCCTATAGCGATTGCCATTGCGACTCCTGCAATGTTACCATTACCCACAGTCCCAGAGACTGCCGTTGCTAGGGCTTGGAAGTGACTAACCTCTCCACTGCCTTTTCTTTTTTCATCTAATCTATCATATCTTCCCATTACAGTTCTAATAGACAAACCAAAACCACGGATATTTATAAATCCAAAATATAAAGTAAAGAATGCTGCACCACCAACTAATAAAAATATAATTGTTGGAATACCTGTTCCAAAAAATTCATGTAGAATTAAGCCTTCCCAAAAATTAGATATTGGTTGAAAAGCTTCATTAATTCTTTCATCTATTCCTAAATTGTCTTGTAAAGTCATAATTTATAAATCAAATGCTGTTTTTTTTCTGTGGATAATTAAATCTTTTACCTTAAAAATTAAGGCTATTATCAAATATAAAATAAATCCCAGGAGAAGTGTAATAATTGAGAAATAAAAAAATAAAAACCTGAGCGTTCTAGTTTTTATTCCTATTTTTTTGGCAATTCTATCACAAACTCCAAAACTATATTTTTCTATATATTCAATCAATTACTTATTTTTTTGACCAGTCCATTTTGAAATTCCGCCTAGTAAATTATATAAATTATTAAAGCCAAATGTTTTCATTATTTGACATGCCTGAACACTTCTAACTCCAGAGTGACAATAAACATAATAATTTTTAGATTTATCTAAATCTTGAAGACCATCCATGAATGATTGTGGATCCCTAATGTTTAGAAGTTTAGAATTAGGAATATTAGATTCTTCATATTCTTCCTCAGATCTAACATCTAATAGAAATGCATTCTGATCATTATCCAGTTTGTCAATAAGTTCGCGTGAAGTTAAGTTTTTCATTTTATTTTTTTGTAAAATAAGTAAATCCTATAGTATTTTAAGAAAAACTTAAGAATTACTTTCTGTAATTCAATTCTAATTATGTAATTTGGTAAACAAATACTATTAAATATGAAATATTTTCAAAAATCCGACCTTTTTCTAATCGCTGCTGCATTTGTGTCCTTTGTTTTATCTGTTTCACTTTGGTTTTATGGATATAAAGATGAAGGTTTATTTGTTGGCTTATGGGTCCCTTCAATTCTTTCTTTTGGATGTTATTTTAAAATGATGCTAAAAAGATAAAATGGGTGATACTTTTATATTTATTATGGGATTAATTTGTACTGGTACAGTTGTAGCAGCTACCTTTCTATCAATAAATGAGCTAAAAGATGTTAATGAACCTCAACTAGAATCGATGAATATGGAGGAGGGTACTAAGAAACATCTTAAGCTTATATCAACTGCTATTTTTATTATTGTTGGTTTTGTTTCAATAGGTTTATTTTGTATTTATTTTATATTTGCATAATGATATTAATCAAAACAAACTGGTGGTGGAATTTCGAGAAATAATTTTTCGTGATTAAACTATTATATAATAGCTTGTCTCACGACAGGCTTTTTTTTTGCTATGAAAAAAATTAAATTAAATAATTATCATAAGAAAATCTTTGCAGATACTATAACTCCAGTAGAAGTGTATTTGAAAATAAGAGATGTTTATCCAAACAGCTTACTATTGGAAAACAGTGATTATATGTTGGCAAATAATAATTACTCATTTATCTGTTTCAATCAGATTGGATATGTCAAAATAAAGAATAATGAAGTTACATGTTCATATCCTGGAAAAGAAATACATTCTAAAATGTTTTCAGAAAATGAAAAAGTTTCAGATATAATTCATGACTATCTTGATAAATTTCAAACTGTAGAATCTAATTTTAAATTCCTAAACAATGGACTTTTTGGATTTATGAGTCATGAATCAGTTAAATATTTTGATTCAATTAAAATTGATAATAAAGATGACTTTGATATACCAGACATTTATTATGGTCTTTATCAGAATATAATTGCAATAAGTCAATATAATCATGAAGCTCATATATTTTGTAATACAATTGAAGATTCCAGTAATATTAAATCAATTGAAGCTATTTTAAATAATAAGAGTTACCCAGTATTTAATTTTAGAAAAAAAGGTGATTCGGAATCTAAAATAACAGACAATGAATATCTTGAATATGTAAGAAAAGCAAAGGAACATTGTAAAAGAGGTGATGTGTTTCAGTTAGTTTTATCAAGAAGATTTATGCAGAAATTTAGTGGAGATGAGTTTAATGTTTATAGAGCGTTAAGATCAATAAACCCATCTCCTTACCTTTTCTTTTTTGATTATGGAGACTATAAAATATTTGGTAGTTCTCCAGAAGCTCAAATCATAATTAAAGATGGTAAATCAGAAATTCATCCAATTGCTGGAACATTCAAGAGAACCGGCAATGATGAAGAAGATCATAATGCAGCAAAAGAGTTAGCCAAAGATCCAAAAGAAAACTCTGAACATATTATGCTAGTTGATCTTGCAAGAAATGATTTGAGTAGAAGTGGAAATTATGTTAAAGTTGAAAAAAATAGAGAAATTCAATTCTATTCGCATGTAATTCATCTTGTTTCAAAAGTTACTGCAGTATTGAAGAAAAACATAAAATCTTTTCAAGTTGTTGAAGACACTTTTCCAGCTGGAACATTATCTGGCGCTCCTAAACATAAAGCTCTAGAACTAATAGAAAAATATGAAATGGTTAATCGAAATTTTTATGGTGGAGCAATTGGATATATAGACTTCAACGGAAACTTTAATCATGCTATTATTATAAGATCTTTCTTTAGTAAAAATAATATACTGAATTACCAGGCAGGAGCTGGAATTGTAATAGATTCTGATCCTGAAAAAGAATTAGAAGAAGTAAAAAATAAATTAGGAGCTTTGGATAAAGCATTAAATGATGCTGAATTAATAAAATGAGAAAAATTTTTTTAATAGATAATTATGATTCCTTTACATACAATCTTCTTTATTATTTAGAAGAACTTGGATGTGAGGTGACAGTAAAAAGAAATGATAAATTTGAACTTGATGAAATAAGAAATTTTGATGCAATTTTAATTTCACCTGGCCCAGGTATTCCTAAGGAAGCAGGAAAAATTATCGAAGTAATCAGAATGTATTACGATACTAAAAATATTTTTGGTGTTTGCCTTGGTCAACAAGCAATTGCCGAAGCCTTTGGAGGTAAACTTAGAAATTTAACAAAAGTATACCATGGTGTTTCTTCTAAGATAAATTTAACAGATTCCGATATTATTTTTGATAATATTAAGTCTGATTTAAATGTCGGAAGATATCATTCCTGGATAGTTGATAATCCTATTCCTAAAGAACTTAAAGTAACTTCTGTTGATGAAAATGGAGAGATTATGTCTCTAAAACATAAAGATTATGATGTTAGAGGTGTTCAGTTTCATCCAGAATCAATTTTAACACCTGATGGAAAAAAAATTTTAGAAAACTGGATAAAAAGTATATGAAAAAGATACTAAATAGACTTACTCAATATGAGACTTTGACGGAAAATGAATCAAGGAATATTATTATTGATATTTCTGAGGGAAAACTTAACAATAGTCAAATTTCATCATTCTTAACAATATTTATGATAAGGAATATAACTATTGAAGAGCTAAATGGTTTTAGAAAAGCCCTAATTGAATTATCTCTTAAAATAGATCTTAAAGAATTTGATCCAATTGATCTATGTGGAACAGGTGGAGATGAAAAAGATACATTTAATATATCAACACTTGCATCTTTTGTAACAGCTGGTTCAGGAGTTAAGGTTGCAAAACATGGGAATTATGGAGTTTCATCTAGTTGTGGATCAAGCAATGTCCTCGAATACTTAGATTTAAAATTTAATAATGATTCTGATAAAATTAGAAAAGCTGTAGATAAAGCTAATATCTGTTTTTTACATGCTCCATTATTTCATCCTGCAATGAAAAATGTTGCTCCAGTTAGAAAAGAACTTGGCTTAAAAACTTTTTTTAATATGCTAGGACCAATGGTTAATCCATCTATGCCAGAGAAACAAGTTGTAGGTGTTTACAATCTTGAACTAGCAAGAATTTATAATTATTTATACCAGACTACTGATATTAATTATAATATTATTCACTCAATAGACGGTTATGATGAGATTTCATTAACTAAGGGTACGAAAGTTTATTCCAGAGAAAGTGAGTTTATTCTAGGCTCTGAAGATTTTAACCTAAAAGATATTGACTCTAAAAATATTATAGGTGGAAAAGACATAAAATCATCATCTAAAATTTTTATGGATGTCTTAAATGGAAAAGGTTCTAATGATCAAGAAAATGTTGTATGTGCTAATGCTTCTTTAGCAATAGCTTTATCTAAAGATATATCCATTATTGAAGCATTTAATCAGGCTAAGGAATCCATCAAGACTAAAAATGCTCTTAAATGTTTTTATGACCTTATAAATATTATGAAATGAGAATATTAGACAAGATTGTTAATCATTTAAAAATTGAAATTGAAACTCTTTCTGAATCAGTTCCTATTTTGGATTTAGAAAAAGTAGAAGGTTTTGACAGAAAATGCAAATCTTTGAAGGAATCTATTCAAAATAGTAAATCTGGAATAATTTGTGAGTTTAAAAGAAGATCTCCTTCAAATAAAAACATAAACTATACATCAAATATAATCGAAGTTGTTAAAGGATATGAAAAGGCAGGAGCTGTAGGTGTTTCAATTTTGACAAATAAGAAATTTTTTGATGGAAGTGGAATAGATATTGTAAATGTTAGAGAAATAATAGATATACCTATCTTAAAAAAAGAGTTTATAATAAGTGAATATCAAATATTTCAGGCAAAATCATTAGGTTCAGATGCAATTCTATTAATTGCATCAATTCTGACAAAAAAAGAGATCTTAAATTTTAGTTCTCTAGCTAAAAGCTTGGGTCTTGAGGTCCTACTTGAAGTTCATTCTGGAATTGAATTAAATAAAATCTCCGGAAATAATATTGATATTATCGGAGTGAACAATAGGAATCTTGATACTTTAGAAATAGATATAGATAACAGTATTGAGTTATATTCAATGATACCTGATGAGTTTGTTAAGATTTCTGAAAGTGGAATAAGCAAGGTTGAATCTATTTTAAAACTAAAAGAAGTTGGTTTTGATGGATTTTTAATTGGAGAAAACTTTATGAAAACAAATGATCCTGAAGAATCTGCATATAACTTTATAAAACAAGTAGAAAATGAAATTTAAAGTATGCGGATTATTCAATGATGAAAATATTCATCAAGTTGCTAATTTAAATCCAGATTATATAGGGCATATATTTTGGGAAAAATCTGTTAGATATGTCAGTGGAGAAACTCCCAAGATTAATAATATTAAAAAAACTGGAGTATTTTATAATTCTAATGAAGAATATATATATCAGATGATTGAAAAGCATAGCCTTCAATGTATTCAGCTGCATGGAGATGAATCTCAAGATTTTTGTAAAAAAATTTATAAAACTGGGGTTGAAGTAATTAAGTCATTTAGAGTAGATGAAAGTTTTGATTTTAAGTTATTAAAAGATTATGAAGATTACTCTGATTTATTTTTGTTTGATTCAAAATCTGAACTACCTGGAGGTTCCGGAAAAACATTCGATTGGGAGATATTAAAACAGTATAATTTAAAAAAAGAATTTTTTATAAGTGGAGGAATTGGTTTAGACTCAATTGATTCATTAAAAAAACTTTTTAAAATGAACTTGCCAATATATGGTATAGATGTAAATAGTAAATTTGAGGATGCAAATAATATAAAAATTATTAATGACTTAATAAAGTTTAAACAAATTATTAAAGATGAAATATAGTATTGATAAGGAAGGTTTTTATGGAAGTTTCGGTGGTGCTTTTGTGCCTGAAATGCTTTACCCTAATCTTGAAGAATTAGAAAAAAATTATAATAAAATAATTGCTGAACAAGATTTTATAATTGAATATAATAGTTTATTAAAAGATTATGTAGGAAGGCCTACTCCATTATATTTTGCTGAAAGAATGTCAGAAAAATATAAATGTAAAATATATTTAAAAAGAGAAGACTTATGTCATACCGGTGCTCATAAAATAAATAATACGATTGGTCAGATATTACTAGCAAAAAGACTTGGAAAAACACGAATCATTGCTGAAACTGGTGCTGGTCAGCATGGAGTGGCCACTGCAACCGTTTGTGCATTAGCTGGAATTGAATGTGTTATATATATGGGTTCTGTAGATATAAAAAGACAGGCACCTAATGTTGCTAGAATGAAAATGTTAGGAGCTAGTATAATCCCTGCTGAATCCGGAAGTAAGACTTTAAAAGATGCAACAAATGAAGCCATTAGAGATTGGATTAATAATCCTTTGACAACCCATTATATTATTGGTTCTGTAGTTGGGCCTCATCCTTACCCAGATATGGTAGCAAAATTTCAATCTATTGTTTCAAAAGAGATTAAATCACAACTTTTTGAAAAAGAAGGAACTGAAAATCCAGACTATTTAATTGCAAATATTGGAGGAGGTAGTAATGCAGCTGGACTATATTATGAATATTTAGAAAATGAAAAAGTCAAAATTATTTCAGTTGAAGCTGCAGGAAAAGGAGTTGAATCAGGTAAAAGTGCCGCAACATCTGTGCTAGGTAAAGTTGGTATTATTCATGGAAGTAAGACTTTATTGATGCAAACAACTGATGGTCAAATTATTGAACCATACTCTATTTCAGCAGGACTTGATTACCCCGGTGTTGGACCGCTTCACGCACATCTTCTTGAGTCTAAAAGAGCTCAATTTATTTCAATTACAGATGAAGATGCAATGAAAGCCGGATTAGAAATTTCTAAACTTGAAGGAATAATTCCTGCTATTGAAACAGCTCATGCATTCGCTGCTTTTGAATATATAGAATTTAAAGAAGATGATATAGTAGTTGTGAATTTTTCAGGAAGAGGAGATAAAGATTTAAATACCTACATAGAATATTTTGATTTATAATGAATAGAATTAATAAAAAATTAAATGAGGAAGGAAAACTTCTATCTATCTATTTTACTGCTGGATACCCTAACTTAAATGATACCGAAGAAATTATTGTAAAGCTTGAAGAATCTGGAGTAGATATGATTGAGATTGGATTACCATTTAGTGACCCACTAGCTGACGGACCTACTATTCAAGACAGCTCTTCAGAAGCTATTAAAAATGGAATGAATTCAAATGTACTATTTGATCAATTAAAAAATATAAGATCTAAGGTTTCTATACCATTAATAGTTATGGGATATTTTAATCCAATTCTTCAGTATGGAGTTAAAGATTTTTGCAAGAAATGCAGCGAAGTAGGAATTGATGGTCTTATTATTCCTGATCTACCAATTAATTACTTTGAGGCAAATTATAAATCTATATTTGAAGAGTATGGTCTTCATAATATGTTTCTAATTGCACCTCAAACTAGTGAAGAAAGAATTAGGCATATTGATAAAATTTCAAATGGATTTATTTATATGGTTAGTTCTTCTAGCGTGACTGGTTCAAAAAATTCATTTGACTCTGACCAATTAGCTTACTTTAGTAATATCAAAGAAATGAATCTTTCAAGTAAAAGAATTATTGGATTTGGTGTTGGAAATAAAGAAACATTCAAGACAGCCGTTCAGTATTCAAAAGGAGCAATAATAGGTTCAGCATTCATAAAACACCTCAAATTAAAAGGTATTAATTCTATAGATGAGTTTATAAAATCTATAAGAAAATAAAATTATTTACTAATTATTTAATAATCAAGCCCATACTCTTTTAAGAAATTCTATAAAATTTTGACTCATAATATTTTCAATATCAATTTTTGAGTATCCTTTTTTAGATAGCATTGATGGGATTTTTTGAAGATCTTCTATAGTATCAATATCAAGTGGTGTTTGTTCTTTACCAAAAGCTCCATCTAGATCAGTGCCAATACCTACATGCAAAGCATTTCCGGCTAACTGACAAATATGATCAATATTATCAATCATGTTATCTAATGTTACATCCATATTCTCTGGAGTAGACTCTCCTCTAATCCAATTAGGGACCATCATCCATGCATCCAAAGGAATTCCTATAACCGCATCTCTGGAAATCAATTCAACAATTTGTTCATCTGAATATTGTCTATTATGGTTCACTAATTTTCTACAATTACTATGACTTGCCCAAATTGGACCATTATACATATTCATAGTTTCCCAGAAGCTGATATCGCATAAATGAGTAGCATCAAGAATTAGATTTAACTCCTCAATTTTTTTTAGCAACTCTTTTCCTTTGATTCCAATTCCACCTTCAGAGTCTGTTCCATGAGCATAAACACCAGGTCCGTAATGTGCCGGACCTATAGCTCTTAAACCTAAATTGTAAGATTTTTCTAAATAATCAATGTTTACAATTGAATCAGCCCCTTCTAAGCTTAGAATATACCCAATAGGTTTTTTAGAAACAGTCTTATTCTTCCATAGCTCAAGATGTGAGTTAAGTTCCATTGAATTCTTAATTTGAATCATTTCACCGATATCCTCCATTGACTTGTACCATGCAAGTTGACCTTGAGTTTGAGCCCATGCTTGTTGAGGAGAATTCCAACCTGGTAATTTATTGTCATTACTTACTCTTGCAATTTGTGTAGCTACACAAATACCAACATTACCTTTTCGCATTGCATCTAGAGAAACTGTGTTTTTTTCTCTGTCTGGCTTATCCGTCATCCCAGACTCACTTTTTCTAATATCTTGAACACTTTGGGTTAAATCTCTATTCCATTCTAAAGCATTCATCGCTAAGTCAAGGTGAGCATCAAGAATAAACATATTTCAATTAATTATTTATTATAAACTATTTTGTATTATAATCTCTAGCTGCAACTTCCCATTCTCCTGTTACTTCTCCATTTATGACAGTTAAAACTTTTTTATATTTTGGAACTGTTGGACATATATGAACTGGTACTGCATAACAGACTGTACCAACCAGATAATCTTTTGACTCGTTGCATTCAAGAACCAAATGCTCTTCACTATGACTTACTTGTTTAAAGTTTTTAATATTAAGAAGTTTTAGTCTAGGAAAATCCATCTCTGAGGCTACAGATTTATGTCCCAAATTTAAACACATAAGGTCTTCACTTGGTCTACTTATTATACTTCCAACTAGAACAGCAGCATGAAAAAATTTTAAATCTTTAAAAGAACTACCGTATCGATCATCCCACAATAATGAAGTGCCTGGACTAACTTCTATATCATTTCTTTTCACATGAATTGGAAAACTTGGAGTCCCACCTGCAACAATCTTATTAATTTTTATTCCCAATAACTCAATATTGCTTTTTAAATTAAGAACTAATTCAAATTGTTTATCACAAATTTCTTTTCGAAGATTAAAATCTGATTCACGAATGTGACCGTCATAAACATGAAGTCCCTTCGCAATTAAGTTAGAAGACCCATCAATTTTTTGATAAAGTAATGTAGCTTCATTATTAGGTTTAATCCCTGTTCTATTATTACCATTATTTATATCTAACCATAAACAAACCTTAAGTGCTTTCTCTGATGCAGCCGAATTAAATTTTATTACAGATTGTTCATTATCAATAATAGTTGAAAATGATAATTTTGGATATTCCTGCATTAGTTCAATAAACCTATTAATATTAGATCCTGTTAGTTGCATTGCTAATAGAATATCTTTTGCATTACATTTAGCCAAAAGCTCTGCTTCAGATAAGGTTGCGCATTTAAATTTTGTAATACCTTTATCTAGCTGCATTTTAATTATTTCAGCAATTTTATGGGTCTTAATATGTGGTCTTAGCTTCTCAGTACCTCCAGCAATTTTTATCATTAATTTAATGTTTTCTTCAATCCTTCTGGGAAAAACAACTAAAGAAGGAGACGGAATATCTTCAACATTATTTATTCTATACCAATCTTTATCCATATAGATTTATTTTAATTCAAACATTGCCTCAATTTCAACAGGGATTCCATCAGGAAGCATCATGCCAACAGCACTTCTAACTCCAATTCCATTATCATCTCCAAATACATCAGCCATCAGTTCACTAAACCCATTAATTACAAAAGGATGTTTTTTAAATTCAGGAGAGCAATTAACCATTCCTAATACTTTAATTACTCTTTTAATTTTGTCTAGATCACCAAAATGTGTCTGGATACTAGACAGCATAGTTAGACCAACTTGACGAGCTGCTAATTTCCCTTCTTCACTTGTTAAATTATCCCCAACACGTCCTTGCATTAATGTACCATCATTTTTAACTGGTCCCTGACCTGAGACATATAAAAATTTATCTACAATTAATACTGGTCTATATACACCTGCAGGCTGAGGAGCAGGAGGAAAAACTAGACCTAGTTCTTTTACTTTTTCTGAAGGTGATTTTTTCATATTATATAAATAAATTTAATATTAGAACTCCTACTAAGCCTGTAATCCCAACAATAGTTTCCATTACTGTCCAAGTTGAAAGAGTTTCTCTTACTGTAAGGTTAAAATACTCTTTAAACATCCAAAATCCTGCATCATTTACATGAGATAACATTAGACTTCCAGAACCTATTGCTAAAACCATTAGTTCTGGACTAACATCTGAATTAGAAATTAGTGGAAGAACAATTCCAGCTGCTGTTAAACCTGCAACTGTTGCTGAACCAACACAAACTCTAATAATAGTTGCTATAAGCCAAGCTAAAATTAATGGCGATATTTGAGAACCATGTAATAATGCTCCTATATAATCACTTACTCCACTATCAATTAAAATTTGCTTTAATGCACCTGCTCCAGAAATAATTAATAAAACCATTGTTATACTTGATACAGAAGTTGCAACAGAATTCATCAATTCTTCCATTTTTTTTCCACGAGACAAACCAAGGGTATAAATTGCGACTAATACAGAAATTAACATAGCTATGACAGGATTTCCTATAAAAACGATAATACCTTTAGTCAAAGAGTCACCTTGATATATAATAGTGAATATTGATGAAAATATAATTAATATGACAGGTAATAAAGCAGTAAATACACTTACTCCCATTCCTGGCATTTCCTCATCTTTTAAGATAACTGGATTATAAAATTCTTTTAATGGAGTAGCATTAATGTTTTTAATTGTTCTTGTGAATAATGGTCCTGCAATAACTATAGCTGGAATAGCTATTATAATTCCATATAATAAGGTTTTACCAATATCAGCATTAAACATGCTTGAAATTGCAGTAGGTGCAGGATGAGGGGGTAAAAAACCATGAGTTACAGACAGAGAAGCAAGCATAGGTAAACCAACATAAATTAATGGTAATCCAGAAGATGCTGCCACTGTAAAAACTAGAGGTATTAGTATGACAAATCCTACAGAATAAAACATAGGAATACCAACAATAAAACCTGCTAGAACAACTGCCCATTGAATATATTTCACTCCAAAACTAGATATCAATTTTGAGGTAATCCTTTGAGCTGCTCCGCTATCGGCAACTAGCTTTCCTAACATAGCACCAAATCCTAGAATCAAAACTAAAAAACCAAGTGTATCACCAATTCCAGTTTGAATTGACTGTACAATATTTTGCAACTGCATTCCTTGAAATAATCCAACAAAAATGCAAACTATAATAAAAGAAATAAATGCATCAAGTTTATATCTTGCTATCAAAATGAATAACAATAATATTCCGCAAATAACAATCAATAAAGGCATGTTTGTTAGTTTATTAGTTTCATCTTAAGGCTTTAATTGTTTTAAGAGTCTTCTCAACATTCTCCTTAAGTAAACTATATTTTTTTTTATCTAAAATATCTTTAGAAATAAGTTTAGAACCCATACCAACACACGTAACTCCAGAATCAAACCAGGCTTTTAAATTATCATATTCCATCGAAACTCCTCCAGTTGGCATAACAGAAGTCCAGGGTTGAGGACCTTTTATACTCTTAACAAATCTAGGTCCTAAAACATCTCCAGGAAATAATTTAATAAGTTCACAACCAAACTCTTCTGCAGTTGCAATTTCAGTTAGTGAACTACAACCTGCTGACCACATTAATTTTCTTCGGTTACACATACGAGCGATATCTTCTCTAAAAACTGGTGTTACAACAAAGTTTGCTCCAGCTAGCATATATTGTGAAGCTGCTTTTGCATCAGTTACAGAACCAACTCCTAAAATCATTCCTGGGAGTTCAGCAATTGCGTATTTAATTATATCAGTAAAAACTTCTAGTGCAAAATCACCTCTGTTTGTAAACTCCATAAGACGAGCCCCTCCATCATAGCATGCTTTAAGAATATCTTTAGCCACAGAACTATCCTCATGATAAAATAGAGGAACCATTCCAGATTCTTCCATTTGATTTATTACTTGAACTCTTGAATATTGAGCCATAATTTATTTTATCTATTAACTCGTCCTGAAACATCTCCGTCCATTAACTTTTCAATTTCTTGAAGAGTAACAAGGTTGGTATCTCCATTAATTGTATGTTTAAGACAAGATGCAGCTACAGAAAAATCGAGCACTTTTTGATCTTCATTTGGATAATTTAAAAGCCCATAAATTAATCCGGCCATAAATGAATCTCCACCACCCACACGATCAACTATATCAGTTATATGATATTGTTTACTCTGATACATTTTTTTACCATCATAAAGAATTCCAGTCCAGGTATTATATGAGGCTGAAATTGACCCTCTTAATGATAAAATAATTTTTTTAGCCCTTGGAAATTTTTTGATCATTTGTTTACATACAGATAAAAAAACTTCAGGTTTAACTTCATGTCCTTGTTTAGTTATATCTATACCTTCTGGTTTAATTCCAAAGTGCATTTCAGCATCTTCTTCATTACCAAAAATAATATCACAATAAGAAGTAAGTTCAGTCATAATTTCTTGACGGTTTCCTTCATATTGCCATAGTTTAGATCGATAATTTAAATCCGTCGAAATAGTAATACCTCGGTCACTGGCAACTTTTACAGCTTCTAAACATATAATAGCAGCACTTTTTGAAATTGCTGGAGTGATTCCAGTCCAATGAAACCATGAGGCTCCATCAAAAACTTTATCCCAATTAATCATTCCTGATTCAATTTGAGCAATTGCAGAGTTTGTCCTATCATAAACCACTTTACTACTTCTGTTTACTGCTCCTTTTTCTAAAAAATAAATTCCTAATCTATCTCCTCCATATAAAATATTAGATGTTCCTACTCCTCTTTTGCGCAACTCCATTAATGCACATTCGCCTAGATCTGATTTAGGTAATCTTGTAACAAATTCGACAGGAACTCCAAAATTTGCTAATGATACTGCAACATTAGACTCCCCTCCCCCATAATTAACATCAAAACTATTTGTTTGAGAAAAACGCAAAAAACCTGGCGGGGATAGTCTTAACATAATTTCTCCAAAAGTCACAACTTTATTCATAGCAGTCTAATATAATAACAAAAAAATTATTCACTACTAAATCCTTATATTAGATATATGGAGAAAATAATTTTTTCTTTACTTATATTTTTAGTTTCACACACTAGTTTTTCACAACAAAAGTATGTTACTGAAGAGGAGTTTAATGAAAGAATTTCATGGCTTGAGGTTCATGAAACGCATCTTTATCTTGAAGATGTTTTAAGAAAAGTTCCTGGTGCTACTAATTCTAATAATTATTGGTTGGTAGACGGAATCTTATATACAAATGATCCTCCTAGGCTATATGCTTCGCAGGTAAAATACATAGAAGTTATTAATAATATCCTTCAAACTAATATGTGTCAATGTAATTTAATAGTCAAAACTATTGTAACTGAAAAAGAGTTAGCCAGTAGAAAAAATATTCTAAATAGACTAAATAAAAATAGAGTTGAAAAGTCTAAAAAAATAAAGAAAAAGAAGTCTTAGTTTTTTTTAATTAAACTAAGCCATTAAGTGAAAATCACTTAAGAACAAATTTTCTGAGACCAACAAATACAACTAA
>Ga0115566_10002119_pt1 | contig 16511 bp, 29 predicted proteins | sample COGITO_mtgs_1204_3_FD_87173 | JGI IMG/M metagenome (GOLD analysis project Ga0115566, IMG submission 87173) | Pelagic marine microbial communities from North Sea - COGITO_mtgs_120405 | ecosystem: Environmental > Aquatic > Marine > Epipelagic | place: Germany:Helgoland, sampling site Kabeltonne...
AGTGGTTCGGCTAAGTCAGTTTGATTTACCTTGTACCATAGCTTACGTTTACAAGGTGTCCCGATGGACGACATAGAAAGGTAGCCTCTTGGCTCCTGTGGGGCCTTGAACCTGTCCCTCGCCATCACTGCGATGTTGGTACCTACTTGCTGTCCGATCAGGTAGTCCCAACCCTTGAGCCCGTAGAGCACCGCTTCCATGTCTTCCACAAGAGTATCTATTGTCTTTGTCATACTATGTACCTCTTGAGATTAAAAAAGGGGAGCTAACCGTAAGGCTCCCCACGAGGTTATTTAACGCTCCTACCCGTATGTCTTGGTCTCTTAGAACGGGATGTCACCCGGTGCGACCTTAGCAGATGCAGCAGGTGCTGCCGCTGGTTTGCCTTGTGTATAGTCTTTAGGCTTCGGACCTGAGGGAGCCCCTCCATCACCACCACTGTCGAATGTAACGTGGTCGATAACTTGGACACCTGAGAGGCGAGCCCCTTTGCCCATCTTAGTGTCGTAGACATCTACGTAGACAACACCGATGGAACCGTTACCAATCAGACCGTTATCCATTGTCCACTCTGATCCGTCCGGTGCATAGACCTTGGGAGGACCAGCTGCCCAGTCACGGTCAAACTTATCTTTCCAAGGGCGCTTGAACTTAACCCGTGTACCGCGACCCTCTGGGTCTGCCTTACCTTGCTTACGGACACCTGCGTCCTTCATTGCTTTAAAGACATCATCTTCCATGATGACATCAACTGTGGTGGCACCGTCTGTCTCGACGTCATACTCACCGTTGTCTCGGTTGCCTTCGAATAGTTTAGCCCACTCGAGGATGCCGTGTAGTTCGATTGTTTTAGTAGCCATATCTATCTCCTTATAGCTCTGTTATATTCTGAGTGTAATTCTAACATATACAGAATGTACTGTCAAGTATATATTAGTGTGTATCGTACCAATTCTTACCGATATCGTAAGAACCTGGGGTCGGTATGCGAAACCCTAGCTCCTCACCAGTTTCTGCCATCGTAGTTGCTACGAGTTTACCCATGTGCTCGGCCTCCTCGTAGCTGCCTTTAACTTCGATCTGGTACTCGTCATGGATGAACCCCACCATCTTGAAGTTAATACCCTCTGCTCTAGCTTTCTTATGATAGTTGAGAAGAGTGTGTTTCATAAGCACTGACTCACCGGACTGGAGGATACCAGCTAGTGTCTTGTGCTCGTTAGGTACTCTAACCTGTCGGCCATCGTACCCTGTGAAGAACCCCTTGTCTGCGATGTAAGGAACCATACGTCTCTTAAGGGGTGCTAGACCATCAATGCCCTGCTCGAAACGTGTACGAGCAGCTGAGGCTTCCTTCTGATTGACACCAAGGATACTAGCAGTCTTAGCGACACCAGCCCCCAGCAGCCAAGCGTAGATGAAGGTCTTAGCCATGTCCCGTGTACCATGTGGTACGTCGAGAGCTTTCTTGTTCATGTTGTGGATGTCGGTCTCGTCTTCCTTCTTACCTTCCATGATAGCCTTGGCGTACATGTCAGCATTGAAGTGACGCCACATATAATCGGCAAGTACCCGAAGCTGAATACCGTCAGCGTCACAACCTACTAAGTAGCTGCCCTCCGGTACGTCCCATGCTTTGCGTAGGAAGTGATCGTACTTAGCCTTGATCTCCTGTACAGCATTCTTGGGATCACCGTGGAACGCTGAGGGGATGTTAGCCGTGTTGGGTGCCTTGTGGGCACAACGTCCTGTCCAAGCACCGATGTTGTCGATGGAGCCGTGGATACGTCCGTCATCGCATACCTGATTGATCCACTCAACGAGTGAGCTTCGACGTCCCTCAAGTGTGAGCCACTGAGCTAGACCAGCAGCGCCCTTGGGTGCATCCTCCGGTAGAGTAAGTAGGTTGTCCTCACTAACTGTCCAACCGTACCGATCCAAGTCTTTCTTCTTGTTGTCGAAGAACTCCTGGTCCATCTTGGGTATCTTCTTACCGTACGGGTCACCTACCTTCTTACGAAGGAAGTTAAGGTGTGTCTTAGTACGATCGAAGGGGGCCCAACCAGCGTCCCACAGGACGTCAACTCTGTCCTTAGCTGCCCCTGGGTTAAAGGCAACGAAGTCATAGCATAGAAGGTCGTCTCCTTGTCTCTGTGTGGATGCGTACTTCTCCTTGGACTTGATAACACTGGAGTAGGGTGTACCGTCAGCTTTCTCACGGTATTTGATGGTATTGACAAGCTCTAACTTGGGAGGGAAGTCATCTTGGAACTGAGCCTCGAGTGCATCCTTTTCCTTGGACACATCAACCAGAACACTCTCAGCTAAGGCTTTGTTGAAGTGGAAGCCGTGGAACTTAGAGCGTACCAATTCGATCTGAACGTCATGCTCAGCTCGCATAGACCTAGCCCACTTAGGATCGTAGACGATCTTGGAGAAGTGATTGAACAGAGCCTCGGTAGTGTCGAGGTCACCGTACCAGTACTCAATCATCTCAGGGGTCAGTGCAAAGAAGTCATCGAAGTCTCCCTTATGGACACCAAGACGTAAACCCCAGCTCTTTAACGAGTGTGGCCCCTTACCCCCTACAGGTGTTAGGATATCATAGTCGACTAGACGAGACACGATCAAGGTATCAATCACCTTGGTTGGGTCAAGCTTAGCGTCTAACCACTTGTTGAGGATAGGAAGATCGTATTGTACAAAGTTATGGCCAACCATCTTGTCGAGAGACAGGTGCCACTCTGTAGCTGCCTTACGTGCAACAACGTCCTCATGAATGTTCTCAAACTTAAACACCTCACCCGTGTCAGCCATCTTGCCACCGACTAGCCACACCTTGTCGGGGTGGTCGATAGCGTTAGTCTCAATATCACAAAAGGCCAACCGCATTTATAAACTTCCTATCTTATCCTGTAGTCTTGCTATCGTTGCCGCTAGTGCAGAGCCTAGGTGCTCTTCCTTGCAGTTGAGTACAACGTCATGGACATCGTACTGCGAGAAGTTACTAGTACTTCGTGACCTCGGGTGCCTGTCGGTCTTGGTAACAGGTGTCCCAGGTTCAGGTGCCTCTGTCTTCTGGGATGCACCGTTAAGATAACCAAGAAGCCCGGCTTTATCTACCGGAACCTCTACCTGTTTGAACCCACCTTTAAGTTTCTTGGCATCTGCCTGTGTCCCAGCCCAATCTCCTTCACCGTTAGTATATAATTTCATCGTACTCTCCTATCTTCCAAAGCGTGTGTAGTCCAACATCAACAAGGACAGCTCATCTTCCAACCTTTCTATTATAGCATCATCTTCACCCTCAATCAAGGCCTTAGATATCTTATACCTGACTTCCTCGATCTCAGCCTCAACTTCAGCTAAGTAGGTATCGAATCTGTCATCGAAGTCGTAGATGTCCATGTCCTCACTGTCGAGTTCAAACCAATCGTCACGGTCGGTGTGTTCGTTCACTGTGTAATCATCGTCATCGTAATTAGACATCGAAGGCTACCTCCCCTAGGATTGTTGTTTCAGGATCATAGTAGATAGATCCAGCTTTACCCAGTCTACTGAAGGGGCGGTTCTTATCAACGATGAACGTGGTAGTGTTACGCTCATCCTCATCCTCACTCTCTACGTTACGCTCCAGTTTCAAACAGATGATAGCTTCTTCTTCCAAAGAGCCAGCGTACTTGGTACGCCCATCGTCATTAACCTGTGATATAAAGATCACACCTATGTTCAACTCCTTAGCTAACTGAGCCATGCGAGAGCCGATCGCGGTGAGTAGTGAAGTAGCACCGTCAGCACCTCCTTGTGATAAGTAGGCTAGACGTTGGACGTGGTCGATGAAGACGTAGTCAACGCCGTACACTGTAGCTGCCATCCGTACGTAGTCCAGAAGCTTCATTGGATCATCATGTGAGCGTAGTTCAAACACCACTGTACGATCGTCTGCAATCTTCTGTGCTGCTGCAATGACTGCGTCCTCTGACACCTTAGCTGCTGCTGCGTCCTCCTTTGTACGGACGTTTTTACCTAACTCGTAGGTAGCCATCGCACGGTAAGTAGTAGACCGCATCTCCTCCATGTGCATCAGACCGATCTTAACGTCAGGGTCTTTCAACAGTCCACACTCGAAGAAGCGTACCATCTCTGTCTTACCACCCCCGCGAGGAGCCTTAACGAATGTCAGACCACCTTTGACTAGGCCCCTGATCTTATCGTCTAAGCCACTGTGCCCGGTGGGTACATAGCTGTACGGGTTCTCTTTAGTGATGGTCTCAGCGATGTCTGCGTCACCCATGTAGAAGTTGTCAGGGCTGAAGCGTTGAGGCTTCTTAGCTGACCACATGAGATCGTTACCGTCACCCGCCATCAGGAACTCGTTAGCATCCTTGTGCTTGCTCATGGGTACATAGAAGAACTTCTCAGGGAACAACTCGTATAGGCGCTCAGCTGCTGCCTTACCGGCTACGTCTTGCTCACCTGCGTAGATGATCTCCTTGAAGCTGTTCATGTACTCAAAGTTCTTCTTGATGAACCGCTCTGTTATAGTAGCGCTGGGCAATGACTTGACAGGGAACGACTTACCAAGAACCTCGAAGAGGGAGGCGGCATCGAACTCACCTTCTGTCAGGTACAATCTGTTGGAGCTACCTGAGTTGAAGTCAGGGCCGTACAGATCGTCTAGGCTACTGCGTTCCTTGAGCCAGAACTTCTTCTCGTCGTAGCCACGATACTTCACGTTGGTTGGCCACTTGAAGGCGTACCGTACTGGTGTACCCTCTGCGTCTAGTTGTAACTGAATGCCGTAGAGTTGGCAAACGTCAGGGCTAATGCCTCGGATACCTTCGAAGGTTCCAGAAGATATCTCTCTTTGTGTCACGGGTGGTTTCCTTTCTTTTAATGGGTAATCATCTTTGGCCCAATCGAATGTCTTCTCGCGGCTTGGGTAGCCTCTGCTGCACGAGTGGCACTTGCCGACCTGTTTCTCTGGCTCCCAGCTGAAAGCGTCAGAGGAGCCGCAGGCTTCAAACGGACACGGCTGGTGTGTAGCATTATAGCTCATTACGTATCTCCCATGCTTCCTCGAAAGCATCCTGTGCGTTGACCAAGGCTTCATGGTTTCCCCATAGCCTTTTGAAGTAAGAGAGGTAGATGGACTTGATGTCCTCGTCAGATGTCCCTGCTTGGATCAACATACCCTTCTCTGCGTAGTGTAGTCTGTTAGCCTCCCTTAGGAAGTTAGGAGTTAGCTTTGACATAGTAGTTACTCCTTTGCTGTCTGGTAGTAGGCACCTTCCGGCAAGTCCATCGCCACCAGTATGTCTTTCAACTGTTGGTAGCTGAGTTCCAGAACCTGTGCCCGGTTTGTGTCGGGTAGGACTTGACTGATATAGACAACGTCTGCGTCCATTACAACCTCTACATCTTCAAACATCGCTGTCTCGTCCAGCGTGGTGATGGCGGTGTAGTCGCATTCCATTTCGATGGTAAACATCAACGTCCCTCCCAGATAACTACTGAAGCGTCAGGGAATTGCCCAGCTACGCGCTCGGCTACTTCCTTGTTTAAGAAGCCCTGAGGGATGTGGTGTAAGCTCAGGTTACCATCGTTATCGACAACGTAGGTCATACCATTAATACGTACAACAATCATCCATCTTGTAAGTTCTTTCATCTTCGATCTCCTTGTTGTGTAAGTATACCATACGATAAGGGGCCCCGCAAGGCCCCTCTGTTAAAATATTACAATTATTGCTGCGGCTATCATAAGACCTACGACAACCCCAGCTGCGAATCCTATGATTCCCGCTAGGTCAATCTCTGTCACGACACAAATCCTCATACTTAAAGAACAACTGCTCGAACTTCCACTCGTATAGCTGCTGCATACCCATCAAGGTGCTCATCATTTCATCATGTGTAGGCTTACGTTCACCGTTACCGATCTGTTTAAACACTGTCTCAAGATCGTTACATACACGCCAACAGTCCAGTATCATTAGCTCTAAGTCATATAGTTTAGTCATCTTCTATCTCCTTCAGTGCATCCCACAATAAGGGGAACAACTCATTCATCTTCATTGGTCAATGCGTCCCATGCTATCGGGAATAGGTTAAGCATCATGTTGTCGATCTGGTCAGCTACGATACGTGTCTCACCCTGGGTGTCACCAGTACACCGGAGATTGCACATCTTAGCGAAAGCACCAAGGCTTCCAGACCAGTACCACTCAGTCATATGGTTGAGAGGTAGGACAACACGTGCTTGCTCTTCACAGACACCCATTGAGAGTAAGTACTTGTACCGTTGAGAGGCATCGTCATTGCTTTGTTTTATGATACCTTCCAATTTAGGTAAGCCCATCTCACAACCTGAGCCTTGCTTCTTGTCCTTGGTGGCCTCACGTAGCACAGGGTTGTAGAACTCGGGATCGGAAGCCACATAGCGACGACTGATCTCATTCCAGACTAGGTACTCGTGTTTGACCAACTGCCTAGCGACAAAGATTGGAGCCTTGACGTGGAAGGAAGCGAAGGCGTGGTTGAACGGGCTGAAGTGTTTATGCTTAGCCAAGTATCGGATCAACCTGCTATCCTTCTCGATGTCAAAGGTATCAACCTTCTTGCCGAAGGACACACGGGCCGAATTGACAATCGTCAGGTCCGTTCCCATGCTGTCCACCAATGTTACTGCTATATCTGACATACTGTCACCTTACATTTGTATTTTGAGTAATTGAGAAACGATGTCAATAGAGCCGCACTGGTAAACACCAATGTCTCACTCTGGTCATCGAAGTATTCAGGTGTCACGTGATACGTCATCATCGTACTCCCTTCCCATTTCCATTAATGTTGTTACGAGTTTGTTATGGGAGTCGATGGTCTCACACAGGATACCATCAACCTCCTCTAAGGCCTGTTCGAGTTGCCAGACCTTGAAGGTGTTGTAGAGTGTGAGGGTACCCATAGCCGAGAGTACAATTGTAATCGGTTCCATCGCCATCTCCTTAGTGAATTGTTTGACTGTATTGGGTTACAACTGCGTTCAAGTAGTCCTCGAACTCTTGCTTGGCAATACCCTTCGAGATTAGAAACTGTTGGTGATAGTACAGAACCTCGAGCAGTGCGTTGATATACTCAACTGTTTTCTCACCTAGGTCATCATCTTCTTCCATCTCTTTCGTCCCTTCTCTTTATGTATACATTGTGTATATACTTCATGTTCTTCTTCTTCATCTCTTTTGTCAAACCTTTCAAAAACTTCAAGTGTTTCTTCAAGTGAACAACAAGTTGTATTATAAAGAAGTCTTCACTTTGTGTCAAGTGAAAAGCGACAGAGGAGGAGAAGTTTATACTTAGTGTTACCTTTATGACACATAGTATGACATAACGTGGTCAACTTCGTCGATGATATCGTCAGCACCAGAGTAACCTTCACTGATAACAACTAGGTCACCTTCGATTGAATTGTTGTCAGCCCATGTGACAGCCTTCTTTAGATCCTGGGATGTCGTTGAGTCCACCAAGGATTTGTTTGACATGATCTTAGCGATGTAAGTGTAGGACATAGTAGTCTCCTTAAGATTGATAGTAGTTGTTGTGGTCAGTGTACCACGATTTATCTGCGTAGTCTAAGCCAAGTTCATCACATACGACATCAAGGGTGATGCCGTACTCGTGCAGCAGCTTAGCAACCTCGGTCGGTCGATCCAACACCAGCTTCTCTAAGCTCCTCAACTCCTCCGCCTCCTCCTGAGAGTCAACGTAAGCGTCATAGGACAACGAAAAGGGTTCGTATACGTCTGGGTTGCGGAATATAGCTAACGCACTCCAGTCGGCCTGTATGAGGCTCTCAAGCAGTACCTCTGCAAACCGTAGGTCTTGTGACTCACGGGTTGTGTGCTGGTCATAGTAACCAACTGAGATATTAGTACACTCAGGGACAACACCAGCATACTCGAGTGAGTCAGTGTAGGTACCGTACTGTTCAGCACTCATACCTAGGCCCAGTATAGATGACAGAGACAGGGCGAACTCATCACTAGCAGTGCGTTGCCCACCTTGGTGAGTTATGACACTAGTGGTGCCGAACCTATCGAAAGATATAACAGCGTCGATCTCGATCAGCCACGTTGGTCTGTCTTTGACTAGGGCTGCACTACCTATCCCGCCGATCTCTTCGGCAGCATGGGCGACATAGACACCCTCTACACCAGCCTCGATCATACCCAGCATAAGCCATAGGCCAGTCGTGCAGTCAGCACCTAAGCAAGATCCAGTGACAGAGGTAACAACATCATCCTCTATCTTTAAGGTTTGGATACCCTCCTGTTTGTGTACGGTATCGGTGTGGGCGGTAAAGCATACGTTAGGTCTATCGCCCAGCACCAGTGTGTAGTTGCCATGTTCATCGGGTTTACCGAAGACAGGTTCCAAGTATCGCTCATTAAAGATCAACTCGGTTGTACTGTAGGCCGGGCGCATGTGTTGCAGCATAGCCACCAGTTTGTGTTTAGTTACAGCCATTAAGCGGCCTCCTCCATATCATCTTCGTTATCGTCAGGGATCAGGTGAGTTGGCATAGCGTTGCCGTCATCATCAATGGTCACGTCATCAATGTACCAGTACTGGTCGATTGTCTCGCAGTACACAGCCTCGTCAATGTGAACCATGATAGAGGTGCAAGCACCATTCCAACCTAAGGTGCGAACCTCAGCGGCATCATCACGATCAATAACATCACCACTTTCTAACACCACAAATGAGTGGTCAAAGCAGGACTCACACATAGGGCCCCAGTCAGTGTACGTAACCTCGTCCTCACCAAGACCAGCGCCACACTCGTCACATGACACCGTGGGCGATACATGGCCCTCGGTGCCGTCAAAACAGTACAGACCACCCCACTTCTCGAGTGTGATATATTTACCACACCGGCTTGGGTTACCACCGATGTCACCATCGACATAGGGAACAACAGGATCATCGTCATAACCGATCAGGTTGAACCTCAGGCCAGCCCAGGCCTCCACGTTATACTCGACCTCTAAGCTATCGAGATGCGCTTGCAACATATCAAGTGATTGCTCACAAGCACCGTAGATAGGACCAGCGTGGCGAGTCTCACCTTCAACGTCAGAGTACACCACACGACCAGCAATGAGACCATCCTTATCCTTGAGATAAGCTACAGCGAAATCACCAGAGGCGTAGGCCTCACCGACAGACACGGTGGTGCAGGTTGAACCTTCGTGTATGGTACGGAAGACGTGCTGCATACATGAGGTAGCAATCGACTTACGGGTAAAGGTGGTCACTGGGTTACGGTATGGCGCTCGGTCAGCACCGTAGGCCTCAGCGAAAGCCTCTCTGGACTTAGCGACATGAAGAGTCAGGTCACGCGGTGAGTTCAACTCGATCCACGCTTCCGTGATAGTAGCTACATCCTTGTCACTAAGAGTAGGGAACATAAGGCGGAAAGCCTTGCCCGGCTTCATAGTAGTACGGCGGCCACGCTTACGATCAGAGCCCGTACGGATCAAAGAGATGGCAGCACCCTCAGCTTTAAGAGGCTCGTGTAGGTTACACACCAGCATGGTAAGGTCGTGGTCAGTTAGTACAGTATCAACCACCTCGCCATTCACTAGGAAGTTACGGACAGCACTACGGTTATAGTTACGCTCAGAGTGCAGGTAACCTTGTCCCACCTCCTCAGGTGTTCCGTACTTGCTCGAGGTTAGCCAAGGGGCATCAGCAACAGTTGTGACACTGAAGCCCTCAGATACCTTAGAAACGACATCGAGATCACGGGCGATCAGGCCCTCACTACCTTCCTCTGCTAACCATATGGTAGATCCACCGACACAAACACGTTCATTGTAGCCGTGGAGGAAGGCCACTCGGTATCCTGCACCGTGTCCACCATCGTAATCATTCACAGCGAGGATCTCGCAGAAGGTAGAACCTCTGCGGAAGAAGTCACCGGGTTTAATTGTAAAAGTACCCATAACGCAAACCTTTCCTATGTTGCATTTATATCACACTTAAGCGAGTGAAGAACTTATGTTATCCATCATAGCCTCGGCAGATAGATAAGCCCTCTCACACAAGAAGGCAATCTCATCAAGCAATTCATCGAACGTATCATTAACATCAGAGCCATCAGAATACTCACCTTCCAGCTCCATATCGACACCGTGGACACCCTCACCATACTTGAGGTAAAGGGCTTGAGACAAATCACTGGCGTCCCGTGCCTCAGATATGTCGATGATTTCAGCGCCATACTCACCCTCAAACCAACCTGATATGCTCATCACTTCTCTCCTTTGTTACTGTAGACCACAACACCTATAAACAATAGGTACATCACCACAAGATATGGTATTTCTTCACCGCTCATATTCGCTCACAATCTCATCAATCTCGTGAACATCTTCCGCATGAGTTTCAACATCCAACATCTCTTCAAACATATCTAACATGTGAAATATCTCCCTGTTTCGATCACATAAGTCCAATCGGTCACACCATCGGTGCTGTCGATCTGTTTCATTGGGTTAAGACCCAGGGTCAAGCCACCTTGAAACTCAAGGGAACAAGGTTGGCGAGTATCACCCGGCACCTTTAGGACACACTCTTGGTGGTCAACATAGCCGGAGGGCTTAACGATTTGATAGTAGTCGTCAGCATTTACCATGTATGAAGGTTCCATCACCACCTTGCCATCATCATTAGTCCAAGCCCCGATACATTGCACCATTGTACCCTGCATGTCACCCATGACACGTTTGGTATCCATCAGCCGCATGAATTTAGCGACAACATGGGTGTCTGTGTTACCATCGATTGCGAATATCACCTTCTCGAAGATCATAGCGTTTCCTTTCCATTGATCTAAACACATGAGTGACCACCCCGAGGGAGAATAGGTGGTCACGCTCTGCTTAGATGAGACCACACCAATGGGTGCAGTCGTCGCAGGGATCACAGTTAACATCGAAACGGTTGACTAGCGCCCACCGCACGGCTCTTTCAGTCAGATAAACTAGCATAGCAAGTCACCCATCATGGTATCTTCCTCAATCAATCCAGAGGCCACACCATCGGCGTAGGCTTCCTCACATTTCATGTAGTACCAGTGCATTGAGCGCACGATAGCATCACGCATAGCCTCTTTCTTGTCGGAGGTCACACTGCTGGTAAAGTATTGCCCACGCCCAGCACCCACGGCATAGGTGCCGTCACTTAGATCCATCACACTATATTTCATCACGAGTTCCTTCCAAAATACATGGCTAGTGCGAGCAGCACCAGAGCAAATAGAGACGTCCAGAGGACAGCATCACTCACCAGAGTGGGAGACCACCACACGACTTCATCATAAGTATAATCTCGCATAACATCACCCCTTCACGCAGATTGTTGCAGCACTTTGGCTGACAATGATAGCACTCGTTTCGCGCAGATATACCTTGGCGTTTGCTTCCGTTAAGTGACCAACAGCGACACCATTATAGATTACTTGTACCATTTTTAACACCCTTTCAGATCATTTGAATTAGTACCGGGTTTTAGCAAGGGTATCCCGGTTCCCATCTTGTAAAGTCTCACATGAATAGACTGGTGGCGGGAGGTTCCACCAGTCTACGCTCTGAGGCTTATGCGGCTTGGATAGCAGCAATCAGCGCCGCTTTTGTTACACCCTCTTTTTCGAGACGCTTCACCAGCTTGGCGGCATATTCAGGCAATACGAATTCGGGCTTGTCAGTGTCACCCTTCACACGCTTCACCAGCGTTGAACGGATGCTCAACTTCTCACCAACAGCAGCATCGAAACGCTGCATAGCATCATCATCGAATTTAGCATCTTTCAGGCTCAACACGATGGTTTTCTTGTCTTTTGCTTTGCCGATTTTAGCACCCGGCATGATAGTACCCACGATGGCACGGACCGCATTGGCCCCTTGCGTGTCGCCCTTGGATATCAAGCGAGCAATGGCACTCGCAAGATAGCGGCCATCTCCTGTGCCCACTGTGTCCTTCACCAGCTCGAGCAATGCAGCACCAGCACCAACGCCAGATCCCATGTTAGTTACGAATTTGTTCTCGATTGTTTTGATGTCATTAGCCATGATATTTGTTCCTTTTCACTTCTAATAAATACCACCCACCGCGGGTGGCATATATATAAAGTGATGCCCTTTCGTTTTCTCTAAACCCACCCGATTGCTGAAACAGTCTATTCATTAGTGAGCGCCGGTACTCTCGATCAGGCATCAAAAGCCTAGTTTCAGATCAATCACGCTTACGAACCGTAGTTGCAAGGCTAAGTTAGGATTGAGAAGCACCGGACTTTCAGTTGGAAACCACCCGCCAGCCACTTAGAGCCTTCTGCCGCCTCACCCGTCCAATCGGGGTGTCGGGCGACTGGTGCGAGTACCAATCAGCGCGTTTGATTTAGTCTCTCCCGGTCATGCTAGGATCCTAGGCCTAGCTCGCTTCCGGTGTCCTCGGGAGGCGTCTTGTTTTGCCTTCCGATAATTAACTTAGATATTATACCGGATCTAATGTAAAGCGCTAGAAAACCTATTGATTTCAACCAGTTAAAGCTCCTTCTCCTTCTAAGTCCTTGAAATACAACGACAATAAAAAGTTAAAATAATTGCATTTTTATCTAACTTTCTTCGATTATGTAATGTTTTCAACGGCTTAGGGTATGAATTAGAGCCCAGTGCCCAGCTTGATAGTAGGAACGGCCTAAAAACCTCTTTCTTGATAGGAATGGAAAGCGCGCCTGCGTGGGTGCCTGCGTGTGTATGCGCGTGGGATACCCCTGGGCGATTGTCAATAGGTGTGGTGGGGTGTTTTCGAAGTTACGTTACGTCAAAAGAACAGAATGAGAACATATAGTGAACGGATGGGGAACAGGGTATTTTATGACCTAAGATGACCGGATTGGTGTTTGGGCTCTGAAAACGGCTTAGAATGGCTGTCAGAGGTAATTCTGTGTTTGTTCTGTGGTTGTTTACTGTTTGTTCTCGGGGAGTGGAACAGGGTGAAATACGTCAGTAGTGATGACCTATAGTGTATATGAAAACTACTATCAGCCGGACCGCCTGTTGAAATCCGGGTGTAACCGGTGAGTGTGACCTATTTATCACTGTGGCAGATCCGCTGCTATCACGAAGTCTATGCAGAATGACGTAACGTCAGGGGTTGACAAGGGGTCCAGAGGGGCCAGTGGGGGTATACGCGTAGTTATATACCCACACTGACAGAGAGGGGTATTTTCAGTCTGTTAACCACATTGGTTACCAAGTAGGCGTATAATAGCCTATGTGAGCTGTTTGTTACTGTTTGTTAGTACTTTAGGGTAATTAAGGGTTGACAGGGTAAAGTACTTAGTGTATAATACCTTTAGGTTACTTAGGAAGACAACTAAAACACCTACATCTCATTAGTCAAGACATTAAATAAACTTAAAGTATAAGATTAGGGATTGACATCGCGGCTAAGAGGTGTTATAACTATACTTATAGTATATACTTAAAGTATAACTTATAGTATATAGTCCAACTACTAGTTAATATAGTTAAAGAGTATACTTATAGTTATACTTAAAGTACCAGATCCTCAGATTATAAGTAGGAGTTGATGATACTCTAGTCCTCCTTCTTTGTCGTTATCCGCTAAAAAGGTACTTTTTTGTCGATCCCTCAACTTACCCCTTGACTTACGCAGAGCCTTATGCTATAACTGTGTCTATTACAACGAGAAAGAATATGGAACAACCATACAAAACCAACATTAAGGTAGACCTCCCTGGGGACGATGTCCTAAGTGACTTCTTCACAGCACTAGCAGACAACGACATTCAAGCTCTCCGTTCAATACACATTCCAAGAAGCGATGTGTTCTACGTTAGAGAGAAGTACTACAACGACACAGGTAACTGGATATCCCTCGATAGGATGGAACGAAGCATGTACCTCGAAGGTATGCTCACCGCCTCAGACGTTAGGGATCCTAACAGGAAGAGGGACTGGGAATGACTTATCGTTTAGGTAACAGGAGTAAGGAACGCCTGGAAGGTGTCCATCCTGACCTAGTCAAAGTCGTTGAACGTGCCATTGAGATTACTGAGCAAGACTTTACAGTACTTGAAGGTCTCCGTTCTCTTACAAGACAGAAAGCCCTCAAGCTACGAGGTGCATCCACTACTCTACGTTCTAGACATCTAACCGGCCATGCAGTCGACTTAGGTGCTTACGTAGATAGTGAAGTACGGTGGGATTGGCCACTGTACCACAAGATCGCTGATGCGATGAAACAGGCTGCTCTAGAGTTGAAAGTAGATATGGAATGGGGAGGTGACTGGAAGTCATTCCCTGACGGGCCACACTACCAGCTATCGTGGAAATCCTACCCACGTTAAATACTTAAGGAAGGAAGCCATGGAGGAGAGAGAAATGGTAGACTTCGAATCAGTTAAAGAAGACATTGATCTGCTAAGGTCTGATGTATCAAAGATATCGGATCGTCAAGCGGTGTACGTACAAGACCATCATAAGCTCGAGAAGGAGATGGTAGAGTTGAAGACCAACTTGTCCTATCTCCGTAGAGGCCAAGACTCTATGAATGCTAACATGACTCGTTTATTGTTTATTGTTGGTGGTAGTTTTATAGCAGGTATCGTAGGTTTTATAATTAAAGGTGGTCTAGTATAATGCTCTCAGCTCTCCTCCCTATCCTAGCTCCTATCTTAGGGGACGTACTGAAGAAGGTTATCCCTGACTCAGACAAACGTGCTGAGATAGAGAGGGAGACTAAGTTAGCTCTCCTGGAGCATACTGACTCATTAGAGAAAATGAGAGGTGAGATTGTACTTGCTGAAGCTAGTTCAAACAATTGGTTGACATCAGCTTGGCGTCCTCTCCTCATGATGGTGGCTATCTGTATCATTGCTATGAACTACTTGATCTTCCCGATCATAGCTATCGGTTACCCAGCTATACTAGAGAATACCCTTGAACTGCCTGAGCAACTCTGGAACCTTCTGACACTTGGTGTTGGTGGTTACATCGTAGGTCGCAGTGGCGAGAAAGCAATTGAAAAATGGAAAGGTGGTAAGTAATGGGATGTTGGATTGACGAGAAGACTCCGTGTGGTAAGTGCTTTGGGTGCTGGAGTATGGACCCTGCTTCTATCTCTACTAAGTTCAAGTTATTGAACGGTACAATAATTACCTCCATCTGCTTGTTTGAGGACTAAGCTATGTCAAGCTCTAAGAACTATAAACGTAACTATCGGCAAGAGTACGATCGGTACCATGCCAAGCCTGAGCAGAAAGAGAACCGTGCTTCTCGTAACGCTGCCCGTGCTACACTTGCTAGGGAAGGTGTTGTGGAGAAGGGAGATGGTCAAGATGTCGATCATAAGAATCGTAACCCTAAAGACAACTCCGCCAAGAACCTGGAGGCTAAACCCAAGTCAGCGAACCGTAGCTTCTCCCGTAAGGCTAACGCTAAGAAGTATGCTAAGAATATTGGGGCCTCTAACCCACCCTCACAAAGGAAGTACTCATGAACTTTAAGAAGTATGAAAAAGAGTTGAACAAAGCAGGTTACTTTATCCACGGTGATATGGTATCCAACAGTCGTGGTGACGTCGTTGGTCAGACGGACCCGTACGGTGAGTTCCACTACAGCGACAAGGAGATGGCTTTGGTCGTCTGTGCAGCTATGCGAGCTGAAGAAGAGAAGCCTGTTAAGAAAGCAGCTCCTAAGAGGAAACGTGCTCGGGACGAAGATGGTCAATTTAAGGGTGACGATCCTTCTACCCCTGATGTCAACGAAGCTTGGGAAGAGTAATAAGTTATGGTTTCGACTAACTACAACACCTTCTTCGAGAGTGTGAGCATCACGTCCACAACGACTGGCGCTGGTGCTGACGTTATTTATACCGTACCAGCCAGACATGACTGTGAGGTAGATTTCTGTGTGGCTACCAATGGTGGAGCTACTAATAACATTTCAATCCTAATATACCACGCAGACTATGCTACCTACCACTACGTACTGAGAGCCCACTCTGTAGCTGGCAATGATACATACAAACTAGTAGGGCCAGATAGAATCTACCTACATGCCGGTGACAAGATCGTAGCGTACAAGGGTGGTGGAACTTATGATATCTCTGTTTCCGGTAGGCAGTTTTACAACCCAGTGAGGAACGTCTAATGACTAAACGAGCATTAACAGATAAGCAGGAGTTGTTCCTGGCTGTCCTATTCGAAGAAGCAGAGGGTGATCCTCTTAAAGCTAAGAAGCTGGCTGGCTACTCAGACAACGTACCTACCTCCTCCGTCACCTCCTCCCTCGTGGACGAGATTGCAGAGATTACCCGTAAGTTCATTGCACAGAGTTCTACTAAGGCAGCCTACACTATGTTCAAGGTTATGGGTGACACAGACATGCTAGGTGCTAAAGAACGTATGGCAGCGGCTAAGGA
>Ga0115566_10002141_pt1 | contig 16452 bp, 14 predicted proteins | sample COGITO_mtgs_1204_3_FD_87173 | JGI IMG/M metagenome (GOLD analysis project Ga0115566, IMG submission 87173) | Pelagic marine microbial communities from North Sea - COGITO_mtgs_120405 | ecosystem: Environmental > Aquatic > Marine > Epipelagic | place: Germany:Helgoland, sampling site Kabeltonne...
CGAAGAGTTGGAAGAACGTGCCCGACAAATCCAGCGACTGCAGAACGATCTGGAACTTGCACGCCTGGAAACGCCGCGCACGCCCGTGCCAACCGGCCCCACGGCCGAGGAGCTGCGCCTTCAAGAGCTCGAGCGGCGGCGGCAAGCCGAGCTTGAGGAACTGCAAGCCCGTATCGCCAGCCCGATCATCGCCTTTGGCGGCACGGGAAGCGGCAACAATGAAACCGCCGCGCAGCAGCGTCTGCTTGACGGTGACACAGACTTTGTCCGCAATGGCGCTGAACCCGCTGAGGTGACGCAGGCCCAATTAATCGTGAACCCGTCAAACACCGTCGTTCAGGGCACGATGATCCAGGCCGTGCTCGAGACAGCGATCGACAGCTCTCTCGCCGGTCAGGTCCGCGCGATGGTATCGGAAGATGTCCACGCCTATGACGGCTCGCGGATCCTGATCCCACGCGGCGCGCGTCTGATCGGGCGGTATCAATCCGGTCTCGACATTGCGCAGCAACGCGTGACCATCGCCTGGGACCGGATCATTCTGCCCAGCAACCAGACCGTAGAAATCAGCGCCTTCGGTGGCGATGAACTGGGCCGCTCCGGCACGACCGGTTTCGTCGACAGCCGCTTTGGCACGCGGTTCGGGTCAGCCGCCCTGATATCGCTGATCGGAGCCTTGCCCGCCGTGGCAGCCCAGAACACCGAAGATGAGATCGCCTCAGATGTCCTCGAGGGCATTGGCGATGACTTTCAGGACAGCGCGCAAAGCGTGATTGGCGAATACCTCTCCGTCTCTCCCGTGATCTATGTCGATCAAGGTGCCCGCGTCACCGTGATGGTCGATCGTGATCTGGAGATTTTCTGACAATGGCGGCCAGCTATCTGCAAAGTTCCATGGACAAGATCCCCGAGGCGCGTGACCCCAAGCTGATCGAGCTTTGCATCAACCCCGACGGCACGCTGTGGGCCGAGTTTCAGGGGGATCACTTCATGCGGCCCGTCAGTAGTCGGCTTTCGCAGGACGAGATCAAGGACTTGGGCAATCAGATTGCCTCAAGCGCGAACACCACGCTCAGCCGGACCAAACCGATCGTATCGGTCAGCATCATCTATCGTGATCGCCCGATCCGCGCGCAAGTCATCCAGCCCCCCGCTGTCGATGGCGGTTACGCAATTTCCCTTCGGTTCTTCGCCGACCTGCCATTGGAGCAGATCAAGCTGTCCTATCTCTTCGGAAAAGAGCGCAGCAACGAGGGCGCAAGACGCAAGCGCAATGCCGAGCTGCGCGATGTCGTGGCCACCGGCGACATCGACGCCGCGATCAAGTTCTGTGTCACCCACAAGCTCAACATGATCGTGTCCGGCGGCACCTCGACGGGCAAGACCGTCACGGCGCGCAAGATCCTCTCCTTCGTGCCCGCCGACGAGCGTATTCTCACTATCGAAGAGGCCGCCGAGTTGCGCCCGACACAGCCCAATGTCGTCACGCTGATGTCCGACCGCGATGAACCCTCACGCAGCGCAGATGTCCTCCTGACCTCCACCCTGCGCATGCGACCGGACCGCATCGTCTTGGGCGAAGTGCGCGGCAAAGAGGCCATGACCTTCCTCGAGGCCATCAACACCGGCCATGGTGGCTCACTCACCACCCTGCACGCTGAAACGCCTCAGCTGGCGGTCCAGCGCCTGGCTATCGCCGCCCTGAAAACCGATGTGCCTATGACCTACCAGGACATGAACGACTACATCACCCGCTCAATCGATGTGATTATCCAAGCGGGTCGCCATGAAGGCGCGCGCGGCATCACCGAATTTTACCTGCCGGTTGATCCGGCCCATTCAAAGGAAACAGCCCATGTTTGAATACAAGATTGAACAGATCAACACCGCCAAGACAAAGCCACCGAGGATCGAGGCGCAGCTGACGGCCCTTGGTCAGGATGGCTGGGAGCTGGTCTCCGTCGTGCCGGATTTCGACGGCGAGCACATCCTGAAGGCCTTTCTGAAGCGGCGCACTGGCGACAGCGCCTAAACCTAACCGAGGGGGATCCGATGGGCGTCGTCACCTGGATGGTTGAGACAACCGACAACTTTCTGGAAGACGCGGCCCAAACCACCTTTGGCAACGTCGCTGGTCAGTTAGGCGGCATCATTGCTGTGGCCTCGACGCTCGCCGTGATCGGCGTCTTCCTCAACATGGTGTTTCAGTACAAATCCATGGATGGGCGGACCGCCTTCTGGTTCGCCCTCAAGCTCATGCTGATCTCCCTCTTTGCGATGAACTGGGTCCAATTCAACGCGGTAGCCAGCGCCCTCATCAACGGGCTCGACCAGCTCGCAGGTGGCATGGTGGCAGGACTTGGCGGTGGCGGTGCAGGTGCATCCTACTTTGCCGGTGCCTTTGACGATCTCATCGAAGAATTCGGCAACTATTTGAACGCGGCCGGTGACAACATGCATTGGATGGCCGGTGCCCTCATCGGCGCAATCGGCGCATTCCTCCTGGGCGTCATCGGAGCGCTCTGCGGCCTTGTGCTAATCTTCGCAAAGATCATGCTGGCCTTCATGATCGGCATCGCCCCCATCATGATCGCGCTTTCGCTGTTTGATGTAAGCAAGGACTATTTCCACCGCTGGCTGTCCAGCACGGTGTCTTACGCGCTCTACCCTCTCGTGATCGCAGGGGTGTTTTCCACCGTCGTTGGAATGTCGCGTTCACTGATGACCGAGCTCGGAGATCCCTCCGGCGCAAGCAACATTGGCGCGCTGGTGCCCTTCTTCATGATGATGTTCCTCGCAGGCGGCATGATCATCGCGACCCCGCTGATCGTGCGCTCAATCTCGGGCAACTTCATGATGGCCGGGCCGCCAAGCATTCCCGGTCCTGGCGGGTTCGCCAAGGGCTTGATCGGCACCAAAGGCTCGCGGGCACGGGCACGGTTTGGGACCAGGTCGAATGCGGAGATTGCAGGTGCCGGGATACGGCAAGCAGGCGGCGCGTCTGTTTCGATGGTTCAGCGCGTGGCGGAGAGGGCGAAGCGTTTGGAATAGTGTTTCGGCACTTGCCCAGCAATCACAAGATCGAACTTGCAGCCATGCAGACTCAAAAGCGGTTGTGGGACAGAACATAGCCATCATGCGACGCTAGCGTAATTTAATGCTGCGTCGCGGAACTATCCTTCTCACGATAACAAGCGGTGCGCTGTCCATCCATTTCAATATACCGAAGCTCTAAGATGGGTGCGTTATGCACAACCTGTCGCCAACTGAGGCATCCATACTTGGCGGGCAGTTGTTCGGGGTAACGCTTGGCAACCCATTTGCCAGCCTCAGCCACAGGTGCCCACCCATCGACAGCCACCGCACCGAATGCTTCTCGCAAGGCGCTCACTATGCCCGATGCGTCCCAATTTACTTTTCCATTGGGAGTAATTCCGTTGACAAATACGTCTTTGAACGCCTCCGACTGCAAGACTTCTAGTAGAGCCTGCCGCGTATTCTCCATGCTTTCAGCCCATTCCCGCAGTTGTTTGAAGTGTTGATCGATGCAGTTGTATGCGGTGACCAATTCATCTTGCGCGCCACGACATCCATCCGAGATCCCGAGGTCGTGCTGGTCGATAAAGTGGTGAACCAGATTGTTCCTTAGAAGTACCATTTCTCTCAGTTCACTCTCTACTCGGACGAGCTCTGCCTCCGGTAAGCCAAGTGTCAACTGCATGGCGAACCAGTTGACGCCCGTGGGAGAGTTGGTTGTCGTTTCTTCGGCAGGGTCGATCTCACCGGCGACGACATACGATCCAAGGAGATCGCCAACCAAGATGCCGAGGGTCTTACGGGCCGTGTCGTCAACCTGCTTGGCACTTGTCTGCTCCAAGTCATGAATCGGGCCTGAAACCTTATGATGCGCCACCATGGCTTTGATCAGTCGCTCATACTGTTGCAACCGTAACAGGCATCGACCCAGCAACCGCTGAACTTCATGCTGAAGAGTTTGCAGGTCTTCGTCGTCTAACATCGTCATAGTTCAATCCGGTCTCTGCCCCGCTAACATCAACCATATTTCAACCTCATACGCGATGCCTTAGCATCATAATGCCCACCCGAAATCATTCCCAAGCCCAGCTCTACCGGCCCTTACGGACATTGAATCCGGGCTTGATGCTGCGTTGCCGAGCAGCCAAACTGGCCTCTCAACCTTGATGCCGTGATCTCAGCACACCATTTCGATTTCAGTGTCGAAAGATAGCCCGCTGATGTGCTGAAAGACTTTACAAGGAGCCCGATCGTGGAAGGATTGGCGATTTTCAACACAGAAGTTGAATGTATTTATCGTGGGGAAAGCTACTGCGTTCGCGACAATGGTTCGGTCCTTCGCCGTGCACGGCAAGATCAGAGGAAGCGACCACTTGATGAGACTTGGACTTTTGGAAACCCAAGCAAAAGCGATGGCTATATGACGATCTCGGATCACAAACTTCATCGGATTGTTGCGACAGCATTTTATGGAGAACAACCGAGCAAGAGTCATGTGGTAGATCACATCGATACGAACCGCCGAAACAACCGCCCTGACAACCTACGATGGGTCACGCGCTTGGAGAATATTCTCCTCAACCCGATCACTGCGAAACGGATCCAGAATTTGTATGGCAGCATCGAGCAATTTCTCGCTGACCCGCGAAATCCGAAGAACGGCACACTCACCGCGGATTTCGAGTGGATGAGGAATGTCTCGCAATCAGAAGCTGAATACAGTCGGCAGAGAATGCTTAGCTGGGCAGCGTCCGAAAAAACCTCAACAGGAGGCCGGCTTGGTGACTGGATTTTTGGCCGGGTCCAAGAGACGGTTGCGGAACCAGTTGAAGAACTGGTTGCATCCAAGACCGTTGGTGCCCTCCAGCGCAACTGGCGAGTGCCTGCTGAATTTCCTCTTTGTCCCGACACTGCAGCCGAACAGCCACTCAAAGAATACCTGTTCCGCTTGGTGAAGGGGGCGGTCGCTGTAATTTCCCCTTGGGGAGAAACAAAGGTCGGAGACGTGGCGATGACCGGCGGAGATAGTGCCATCTACTTGCTCGGCGAACACGGCGAGGACTCCATCAAACCATGGTCAATCTCAAAAATCACCTTTGAAAAAGGAATGTTTGTTCATGAGAGCCAGGGCACGTTTTTTATGCGCGACGGAGCGGAAAAGGCCCTGACTGAAGCTCAAGGTTTGCCTTGGGAACGTGGCGAAACATTCGATGACTACTGCTAGTCGGCCTCATGCAGTCGGCCCAAAGCCGACCTCGCTCGTGTGCGTCAGCGCTGCTGCGCAGCAGTTTCGGAGGCTCCCAATGTCGGGGCTTGCGCTCACAGCCTGAGGTTGCACTATGGGGCCATCCAAATGAAACGCCTAATGGGGTACTTACGACATCTCTTCAATAATTTGGGCAATGGTCGATTAATGAGCAGGAATAGTATTGCCAATAACCTTTGAAAAAATTGGGAACGAAGACCAGTGGTCAGGTTGTGATTGGAAAATCGAGGACACTGATGCACTGGCACGGCACTTGGCCAAAGTGGCGCTCGGTCAATATCGGCATGTCGCGAAGGTGCTTGCGGCAACGCAAGCGGGTGATGTGGTTCCGTTTGCAAGTGCCTTTGAGGGCGCTCGCTCGCTTCTGATTTCAAGACAAAAAGATCCGTGGCATCGCGATGGCTGGGTGTTCCAGGTCATTTCGTGGATCGCGGCCCATTTAAACAGCGACGGGGAGTTGATCTCACCACCTCACATGCAACATGCTGACAAAGGTTTTGATGGCCTGCATCTGCATATCGACGAGACCACTAGCAAAGTCTGCAAAGCAGTGCTTTGCGAAGATAAGGCGACAACCAATTCTCGCAACAAAGTGCAAAGCCAAGTCTGGCCTGAGTTTGTATCCTTTGAAGCTGGTACACGGGATCATGAGTTGGTGTCGCGTGTAACGTCGCTGCTTGAAACCAAGCCAGACGTTGACCCCGATGATGCGATTGCGGGTGTTCTATGGGATGACACCAGATCGTACCGCGTCGCGGTTACGATCGGGGATGAACACAATTCTGAAGACGGGTTGAACAGACTATTTAAGGGCTATGAGGACAATGTGGGGGGTGATGTTGAGCGTAGACGCGCCGAAACACTTTACGTGAAAGACCTCAGAGCGTGGATGGACGGTATTGTCGAGAAGGCCTTGGCGGTTCTGGATGAAATGGAGGCTGCACATGTTTGATCCACAAACAACGCAGTTGATCAGCGAAGTACCGGAACTACCGGATTTGGATCGCGAAAATCTGGCAAAGACACTGTCGGAATCCTTTGCGAAAATTTCATCTGCACGCATTCGCTTGCTGTCGCTTGAAGACGCAGAGGCGGACGAAACCCTGAATGCGGTCATTGAAGATATGCGGCGTTTGGCAAGCACGAACGAAGCGTTTGTGAGTGTGGACTTGGACCGAGAGGATCGCGCGGCCGCGGCTTTTGTTGCAGGCACGGCGCATCAATTGGTGTTCAAGGCGGAGCAGCTTCAGGAACGCCAGGAGGAAAGCTCCAAGCTGACAAGTAGCGGTATTTCGTCTGACGTATCGACAGTTCTGTTGTTTTTGATTGCAGAAGCGACGGCGGATGCCTGTGAGGCTGCAGATCATTTGCGACTGGATGATGAAGATCGTATCCGGCGTGCGTTGATCGCAGCAATCCGGGCGCTTGCCCGTGGGAAGCTGCAGTCGATCATTGAGGCTGATAGCCCGGACCTCAACTATCTAAAGGGACAAAATATTTCTGATGTCGCCGTGGCGGCACTCTATCGGCAGATCCTATTTGGCATTCAAATTCTGGCACGTCAGCTAAGTGGGCAACCGGGCGAAGCCCCAGAAAACGCGCATGAATTGTTTTTGTCGCTGCGGGATTTGTGCATTTCCGAAAAGGTCGAAGTTTTCGAGGATGGCGAGCCCGACGAGGTGGTCACCTTTGCAGGGCCATTCCATCTGGCAACATTGATGGCGGCATTATCCAGGGACTTGCTGGACAGCTCCGTGGTTGAGATCGAACCGCCCGATGGCTTGGATGGGGCGCAATGGGAAGAAAGCTTGCGTAATGTGGCAGCTGAGCGCCCCTTTTTGTGGCGTAACCACAGACAGGCAATTGAAGAAGGGTATTTACAAACTGGCACATCGTCGGTTGTCGGATTTCCAACGGGAGCGGGAAAATCCACCCTGTCGGAGCTGAAGATCAACGCCGCACTGTTGGCTGGCACAAAAGTGGTTTTTCTCGCGCCAACACTGGCTTTGGTGGATCAGACCGCGACGTCTCTCTCTAAGGCGTTTCCTGCGGCTCAAATCGGGCAGGAGCAATCTGACCCGTTTTTGGCGGGCTTTGGGGGCGAGGATGTCGCAGAAATTCTTGTGCTGACACCAGAGGCCTGCTTGGCACAAATGAGTTTTAACCGGGATGAGTTTGCCAATGTCGGTCTGGTTGTCTTTGACGAATGTCATTTGCTGCACCCCTCTGATCGACCGGAAGACCGTCGCCCGATTGATGCGATGCTCTGTCTTCTCAATCTGATCCGGCTGGCCGATCATATCGATGTGCTTTTGTTGTCTGCGATGATGAAGAACACAGATGAATTGGCTGAGTGGGTGGCAGAGCTGACCGGCAGGCCGTGCCTGTCGTTGTCACTTGCTTGGAAGCCGACCCGTCAAATTCGGGGTTGTGTGGTTTATGACGAAGGCGATTTATCAAACTTAAAGGCGCGAGTTCGATGGCTGAAGGAAGGGGCCGCAACAAGGGGTGTACCAGTTCGCGTCAAACGCGCAGTTGGCGCAAAATCTCTGGGGTTTTTCAGCCTGCATCAAACATGGGCTACTCGAAACGCGGATGATTACAGTTTACAACCACTTTTGGAGGAAGACGTCCTGCTTGGCGTGAATGACAGCTGGCGGCTCACTCCGAACTCGGGCGAAATATCAGCTGCGATCGGGTCTAAAAGTGCCCAAATGGGGGTGAAGACTCTGATCTTCTTCCAAACGATCAAGAACGCCAATAGTGCGGCCAACAAGGTCAATGATCGGCTGGCCAAGACGAAAATTGAACTCAACCCCAATGAGGCAAGCCTGCACCGGGCCGCTGTTCAAGAGTTCGGGGATAGCGATTGTCTCTACCTTGCGAGCAAGGATGGTATTGTTGAGACTAGGGCCTCGATTCATCATGGCCTGCTGCTTCCCGAGGAGCGCAGGCTCGTGGAATCTCTCTATAAGCGCCCGAACGGTTTATCCGTTCTTTGCGCAACGTCGACGCTTGCTCAAGGTATGAATCTCCCAAGTGAAATGGTGATCATCGCTGAGGACAGTCGTTTTGACGAAACGCTGAAAAAGCGCGAGGTACTTGAGGCGCAAGAACTGTTGAATGCTGCGGGTCGCGCAGGGCGCGCAGGCATGATTGCGAACGGCATGGTCTTGGTGGTGCCAGGGAGGGTCGTGGGTATCGATATTGATGAAAAGACTATCGGACAGCATTGGACCACCTTATTGTCGATTTTCGGACAGTCCGATCAATGTTTGGAGATCGATGATCCATTGATAGAGGTTATGGATCGGATCCACGAAGGCGCGGATCAAGAAGACGAGCTAGCAAAATACTGTATTTCTCGGCTGGTCAGTTCTGGCGGCTCTGAAGATGCATCGGATTTGGATGATGTTGTGGTGCACTCGCTTTCTGGTTTTCGGGCGCGACGTGATGGCGACGATACCTGGGTGGCAGAGCGCGTTGAGGCGGTTACAAACTTTGCGGCTGAAGCAGGTTTAACATCTGATGTAGAACTGGACGCTGTTCAAAACGTAGCTGCGTTGTTTGGGTTCCCGATTTCTGTAGTAACGTCATTGGAGGCCTTTCTGTCTGATCGGACGGATGTTGCTGGTTCCGATATCCAGATGTGGAGTAACTTGTTGTTTGGGTGGTTGTCCCAAGACACGGCTGCCTTTCGTGCCTGCTTCCGGTCGGAGAATCTGAACAGATTGTTCGGCAAGAAGTTTGAGGAGATCGAGGATTTGGAAGTGCGCCGTGATATCGCTGTGCCGATACTTCAGGAGCTGACAAATCTTTGGATCGCCGGTCACCCTCTCAAAACATTGGAAGCTACGTTTAAGGGCGAAGATAAGGGTCTTGGCAAATGTTTGGCAGCCAGACGTTTCGCGCTTCGATGCATCCCGGATCTGTCTTATGCATTCAGCCTTCCGGCCAAACTGCTCGAGTATCAGCAAGCACAATCTGAAGAACCAGAAGAAATACCGTCAGTGATTGCAAATCTGTCGCGTTGTATTCGGGCAGGCTTCAACAATCTGGAGGTCTTAGCACTGCAGCAGTGTTTGAACCAAAGGGCGTTCACGCGCAGACAAATTCATCAGCACTTTGAAGAGCTGTTGCCGCACTTAGAACGGTCTGAACCGGAAGAGGACTTCGACATCGTAGTGCATCGCCTCGAAACTGCTCTACAAGAGCAATCAATAGCTGATCTCGTTTGAGCTACTGAACTTCCCGAAAGATAGCCCGCGACATTTTAGCAATTAAGGAGCGTGCAATGCACGTGCGGCGAAAGTTCGTATTCCGCCCCCCTCATCCCCGAGCAGCCTCTTCCATAAACTTTTCCACCCTTTCAGTTCCGGCCTGATAATCACCCAAACTGGCCTGATCATCTGACTGAGCATTTTGACTGCCGGACGCCAAGTCCTCAATCTCATTGCGCCGTTTTCCACCACCTGCAAGGGCATCATCCGCAGCCCCTCTCGGCACTTCCAACGCCCCAATCTTAGCCTCCAGCGCCTTGATCTGCCCTTGCAGGCCGCGCATCTGGTCCCCCGCTGAGGGATATGGCAGATCGCCGGTCTGTTTGTCGAAGATCTGTTTGAAGAACCGATCCTCATAGTATTTGATCCGCTTGGCGCGGACGGGCATCTGCGCGTCGACCACCAGAACGATGTCATCAAGATCCATGCGTCGCGCCTCATCCTCGGGCAGCAACGCGGTCTCTTCAGTCCGTTCAGACATGCTGCGCCCCGCGAACGGGTTGCGGCCGACCGACCGTGAGCGGGTCACAACACGCTTGGTGGTCTTGCCGACGGCTTTGCTAAGCTCTTCGATGGTCTTCTCGTCTGAGGGGGTCAGATAGAGCTTAATACCTGCGTTACCCTGCAGGGCGCGGCGAGCATTTTCGCCGTAGATCTCGTCCAGCGCCGGGATCGTCTGTGTGACGATCGCGAGGTTGGCGCGGTAGGACCGCAGAGTTTCGATGCTGTCGAGCACGATCGGCATTTTGCCCAGGCGATTGAACTCATCGAGCATGATCATCACAGGCCAAGGCTCGTCCTTGCCGGGTTCATGGTCCTGCAGCGATGCCAGCAAGTCAGAGAAGAGCAATCGGATCAGCGGAGCGAGGGGTTTCACCATGAGCGGTTCAACCACGAGATAGACCGAAAAGGGTGCCTTTCGGATATCGCGAAAATCGAAGTCTGACGTTGCTGTTGCCCGGTCGATGGCGGGGTTCGACCACTGCTTCAGGCCAGATGTCATCAAGAGCGATAGGTAGGACGTCAGCGTGTCGTTGTTGGTCGAGGCCATGCGCATGAAAATCAGCTTGGCGGCTGGATTGACCACTTCATCGGCGCGGCGGCGATATTCCTTCTGCTTGTCCCCGCCTGACGCTGTGATGCGGTAGATCTCGCCTAGGGTCGGTCGCTTGCGCTCGAAGGCCAAAAGTCCTGCCGCCACGAACAGATCGATACCACCATCAAGAAGCCCCTGAACCCGGTCGCTATCAGCTTGCAGGAAAAGAGAGGCCAGGAGTTGCAGTTCCATCTGCTGGCGATCGACGTTTTCGAGCGCCGATATGCGCAGCAAAGGATTGTAGCGATGCGAACGGCCATCCTTCCAGTCTGTCGGCGCGAACCGGAACACCTTGTCACCCTGCGCGGCCCTGTGGCGGGCAGTTGCCTCAAAGTTTTCACCCTTCACGTCCAGAACTACTGAACTGCCCTGGTAGGTCAGAAGGTTTGGGATTACGAACCCCGTGGTCTTGCCGCGACCGGTCGGGGCCACGATCAGGGCATGGGGGAATACCTTGGACATGACAAACGGTTTTCGGCTCTTGGGCTTGCCCATTTTGCCAAGAACAAACCCGTGTCCGGGCTTCCCGAAAAAGCCGTTCCGCTTCATCTCGGACATGTGCTGCCAGTGGGTTTCACCAAACTTCGTCAGCGCGTCGTTCATCAAAACGGCGCTGAGCAAAACTCCCGCGCAGGTGCATACCCCAACGATCAAGTGAGCGATCTGCATATCGGCCGGATGGGTTGTTCGAAGAGCCCCATAGCCGCCCGCCAGCATCAGAAAATCGATATCGGCCCCGACCCCGAACCAGCGGAAGGTCAAAAAGGCCGACGCTAGAACATACCCCAGAACCGCGCCGAGAAGAGCAAGGCTCATGACGCCGAGTGCGATCCGCGCCTTACCCATGCGTCACGCCCTTTTCGCCATCGGTTTCGACGTGTCCCTCACGTTGGAGGTCGATTTCCTCATTGGCAATTTCGTCGAGGACATGCTCCATCGCCACACTGTTCGCCAGTGCGGCGTCGCTCTGGAGATAGGCCTTGGCCGCATAGAGCCGGTCCAGACGGTCTTCGACATGTTCGTCCAGCGTGGTCTCATCGCCAATCGCCAAGTCCGGGGTACCCTCTTCACCGACCAGTTCCTCCATCTCCGCACGCAAGGTCTCGCGTTCCAGATCGTTTCGGAATGGATCTGTGGTTGGGTCGTCCCTCATACGGCTCAGGATATCAGCGGTGGTCGGCGGCAACCCGTCGACAATGGCTTCCTGCCGGTCGGTCTCCACCGCCCCACTGTCTTTGAGAACCTCACCATCGGCCAACAAACGGCCCAGATCACTGTGAACCTGGCCGAGACGGTCGATCGCCTTCTCCAGCTCATCGGCGCGAGACAGGTCAAAGCCCTCCTTGTCGGCAATCAACTTCAAATCCTGTCCTAGCCATTGCCGCTCCAGCGCGGCATTGCCCGCACCGATTTGGACGCGACGCGTCACTTCCTGTGCATCAATGCCGGTGCCTTTCAAAGCCCGCTCAAGACGTTCGGTAAGAGCTGTATCCCGCAATGCACTTTGGGCGTCAGCCTGAATGTTCGCGGCCGAATAGATCCCACTCTTCGACGCATCTTCAAGCAAGGTATGGGACTGTGTTCCCATTGGGCTGAGATGCGACAGTGAACGATAGATGTCGTTCAGCTCATGCTCGAGCGCAGCGCGCCGCTCCACCGGGGCGTCTGCGACGATACGTTCTGCTTGGTTGATCTTGTCGTGAAAGGCATCCACGACCTCATCAAACGAATGCTGTTCTTCGGCCATACCATATACCTTTCCATCTGCTTCGATCGGTCTGCCTTGCGCCAAAAGCGTCGCGGCCTTGTCCAAGGCTGCGGCAATGTCATGCTGGTTCTCGCGCGAGGCCTCGGCTGCTAGGCCGCGATAGAGCCGCGTGTGCTGCGCCACTTCAGCCAAGGCGCGGTCAAGCTCTGGCCCCACGCGCTCGCGCTCGGTCGGCTCCTGGCCCGTAGCTTCCGCACGCCGGTGGTCCACATCGCTTGGCCTCTTCGTGATGATCCCACGCTCAAGCTTTCGGGTCGCCTCAAGCCGCAGCCCATATCGGTCCGACACCTCAACCATCGCCTCGCGAAAACTATCGTAGTTGAAGTGGTGCCCTTCCTTCAGAAAGAAGAACTCACCGTCCTTGCTGCGCCGGTTCAGAACAATATGCGCATGCGGGTGATCCCGGTCCTCATGCACGGCCGCGATGTAGTCAAAATGGCTGCCTTCGCCCTGAAAGAACCGCTCGCAAATCTCGCGCGTGATCTCCGCGACATCCTCGCCGTGCGTGCCAATCGGGAAGGCCATCAACAGATGCGAGGTATGTCCCAGCTTCGGGTGGAATCCCTCATTCCACTGCGCTGAAAACCGGCGTGTGACCTGCTCGATCTCTTTGGCTGAGAGAGCGCTTTGGCCATCATAGGTGCCACGACTGTCGATGATAAAGCTCGACTTGGTGGTCAGGTATTCCAGCTGGTTGCGCAGCTGCGCTTTGTTGTGCGTGCCGCCATCGCGAATGGCTTTGAAGATCGCGGGCGAATGCCCCATGGCGGCGCGCGCCATCTGCTTTGCCCGAGCGCGTGGGACGCTTCCGCGAATGCGGCTCCAGTCGCGATCGAAGAAAGCCTCCTGCGCGGCGGCAACGGCGCTATTCCGGGCCATAGACAATGCTCCCTAGAACGCGGGCAACCTCGCCAGACAGCGCGCTGCGGCGGCGCTGTGCCATGTCCTGAACCTGGTCTGCAATGTCGAAGATCAGCCCGGCCAAGGCGCGGACTTGGCGATGGGCAGAATTGCCATAAGGCGGCGTCTTGCCTTGGCGTTTTGCCTCGTTCAGACGCTGCGCAATCTGGTTCACGTTGTTGCCGGTGCGATTTAGCGAGGCTGACAGCCCCTGCATCTGGTTCGCCAGTTCATCGTCGGGAACAAAGAGATCGTTCGACGCATGGATCAACCGCCGCAACCCCTCCGCCCGGCTGGTGATATCATACCGCGTCAGCACCGCATCAAAGCTCGCACGCTCCTTTGGCGTGAGCCGGACATTCACCAGTTCGGAGCGCACGCGCGCATCGAGCTTGCGGCTTTGATCGGCCTTCAAGGTGTAAAAGATGCTGCGGGTCGTGACCCCGAATTCACGGGCCAGATCCTCAATCGGCACCCCCTCAGCACGCTTGCGCACGATGGCAAAACGCTGGTTTTGCGTCAGTCGTTTGTGCTGTGGTGCGCGCGGTCGGCCCATGTGAAGTAATCACCCCTATTTCTTGCCAGCATCATACAGGCAGCCCTGTTATGGCAGCTCGCCATAGTTGATTCAATATTATAATATTGAATCAACTGCCTGTATTCCGTTTGGAGCAGCCATAGGCTGCGACCGCCGGGCAAAGCCCGGCCACATGCGCAAGGCATGGCACCACTAGTCGTGGTTCCACGCCTCAGCATCGCCCAGCAATTGCAGTGCAAGTGCGCGCGCTGCGCCTTTAGCGCTTTCATAGGTTGGATGATCAGGCAGCTCATGCAGATCAAAGGGCTGTTGCGGATCGTCAGGTGTCTCGACCCTGATATAGATCGCCCAGCCATCGATCTGTGCTGGATCATCACTATATTCCTGCCCGCCATCGGGTAGATTGCAAAACCCATGCAAATGCACGCTGGCGCGGCCCTCACGGGCCGCTTGTTTGATTTCAAAACACTTCATTGCAAAACCTCCGCGCTGTCTGTGATGAAAAACTCTTCCGGTCGCCCGTTGAGGCGTGTGCCGTCACGATTGGTCAGACCGATTGCTGAGCCGTTCCGTGTGAATGTGATGAGGTACTTCCCGAGGCAATCACGCGTTACGACATACCCGTTGTTAATCCAGTGAACGCGGTTGCCCGCGTCCACTGCCGATCTGATCTCGACCAAGGTCATCGCAGCGCCTCTTCGAGAATTGCGAGGGCTCCCAAACAGTCGTCAATGGACTGCTGATCTTCGCCTTCCAGATCGTTTCGCTCCAGCCGGTTCAATACCGTGTAGAGTGTCGCGCGCGCCTCACCGGCGGCGCTCCGAAGGCTCACGGTATCCTCCAGACGCGCGGTCGAGAAATCATCGCTGTGATAATCAGGGATCATGCTGCCACCTCCTTGCTTTGACCTGCTGCGTGCAAAACAAAGTCGGCCGCCTTCTGCGCCTCAGACGCCGCACGAAAAATCGCCCGCTTGTCTTCTTTGAGGGCCGTCAGCCAACCCTCGACATAGGCTGCGCTTTGGCCAAACTCCGGCGCAACGCCGATTTGTGCCCCCAGAAAACAGGCTCCGATCTCGGCCACTAATTCTTCGAAAGCATAGGCCTCACGGTTCGCAAATTTCTTGATCCGCTCCAGCCGCTTTTCGTTGCCAGTCCAATGGATCACCTCATGGGCCATAGTCCCATAATAGCCTGCCGCATCGTGAAACGTGGCAATCGGCGGCATGTGGATTTGATCTTTTGCGGGGCTGTAATAGGCGCGCGGGTCGTCGCTGGTGAGGATCTCCGCCCCTGTCCGGCTGAAAAACGCCTCAAGCTCTGGATCTTTAGCAGTGCCAAGGTCGCGCGGGGCCTCAGGCCGGATGTAGTAGTCCTCGGGCAAGCCTTCGATCTGATCCGAATTGAACACACGATAGGCTCGCGCATAGGGCAGCTCTTCCTCAATGCCCAGCTCGTTCTCTCGGGTGAATGTGCCGTACTTGACCACAGTCGACGACGTTTCGCCTTTGCGGACCTGACCGCCCAGCTCCTGCGCCTGTTTGTAGGTCATCCATCGGCTGGACACATAGCCATGCTTGGCCGCCATGACCCAGAGCATCAGGATATTGATCCCGCGATACTCTTCCCCGTTGTGTCGGGTCGGCAGGGCGATGCCGGACGCGCTTCCGGTCCACGGTTTGCGCCATGGCGGCGTGCCCGACTCGATCTCTGCAATAATGGTGTCGGTGACATGGGCATAAACATCAAATTTCGGTGCCATTTGTGGCCTCCTGTTCAAAGTGACGCGGGCAAGGCTTGGTGCCTTCCTTCCGCAGATGGGCTGCGCCTCGGCCACCTGATCTGACCGAATACGCATGTATTCGGCGGAACAGAGTGGGAGAGGGCAAAGCCCGACCCACGGCCCTGAACGGGGCTGTCAATCGGCCACATTTGCGAAGAAAATGTCTGCGCCAAAATCAGACGCCAATTTGCCCCGCGAGGAATGGCTCGCCCGCGAGACAGGGGAAATTGGTGGCTGATTTTGGGGATGGACTAAGGTTGACCGCCACGGTCAGGGATGTTGGGCGGACCAAATCAGAAGAAAGATGCCTGGATTGGGGTGAGCGGACCAAAGGCCCGTTGAGCCCCTGTTCAGTCGATTGGAATTTGTCGCCCGCGCGCCAATGCGCGGGCTCGTATCCATATTCGGGAAGATATATTTTTCGGACCGTCGGAAAAAATGAAACTCGGCTGGTAGGAGCCTTTCATGCTGAACCACCTGAAGCCGACATTGAAACTTCTTCGAAATCGAATATTTCGTTGCGCTGCCGCATGTCCGCTTGGAGCCCATATTACCGATTGCTGCAAAGTACTCGAATGTCGGCTTCAGGATCTTCCGGCAATTCATCCACCATGCCGCAAAGATCAGGCCCGGTATCGCTTCCCTGTGGTTTCAAACTAATTTGCTGATACGGAAACGAAATTTCCCTGCGCGACGGTCTGACCAGATCAGTCCTGCATCCGCCAGACCATTGGCAGCAGGAATGGAAAGTTCGTCGCCTCGTCGATTTCCACTTTCATAATCGGA
>Ga0115566_10002144_pt1 | contig 16443 bp, 9 predicted proteins | sample COGITO_mtgs_1204_3_FD_87173 | JGI IMG/M metagenome (GOLD analysis project Ga0115566, IMG submission 87173) | Pelagic marine microbial communities from North Sea - COGITO_mtgs_120405 | ecosystem: Environmental > Aquatic > Marine > Epipelagic | place: Germany:Helgoland, sampling site Kabeltonne...
AGATATTGCCGCTCTAGAGAGAGCGATGGCAAACCCCGATCGTCCAGCGGCAGATAAAGAAAGAGATGCCAGCCGACAAGCCCCAGCCGTATTGGATTTTCTTGGCTTAGAAGCCGGAATGACTGTGCTGGATGTGAACGCATCCGGCGGTTGGTACACCGAAGTCTTATCCTACGCCGTTGGCCCCAATGGCAAGGTGCTTATGCAGAATCGTCCTGGAGGCAACTCTGCGGAGGCAGCCACCGCCAGAGCGAATCGGCTTGGCAACGTAGATGAGTGGCTAACACCTATCTCAGATGCTCCAGCGAACTCAGTAGACTTCGCGATTACAGCGCTTAATTTTCATGATTTTCATAATTCCAACCCAGCCGCCGCTCAGGGCATTCTGGGTCAATTGATGGCCGTGCTAAAGCCTGGTGGTATCCTGGCGGTGATCGATCACGAAGGTACGTTTGGTGCTGACAATGTTAGCCTGCACAGAATCGCTTTCGAAGATGCTGTAAAAGCGGTGCTTGCATCTGGCTTCGTATTAGCTGGTGCCAGTGATATTCTCGACAACGAAGCAGACGATCACACAGTTGGTCCGTTTGATCCATCGTTAGGCCGTAACACAGATCGCCTCGTACTCAAGTTTATGAAGTTATAGTTCATGCTGCTATAAATTGGATAAGAAGTCATTCGGTAAAACGAAGTATCACAATTTCTAGCGCAACGAAAATCGAAGGGTCTTGGTGTAAAACTGAGGCCCTTTTTTATTATTCTTTCCTTCCTTAGTTGATGGCCCGAGCAGAATTTGGATAAGCAAGATTCTCAAAATCGGTTAAAGAAATTCATTTCTGTATTTCAGTATAGCGGTGTAGCCCTGGAGATCGTCTGGAGCACCAGCGCCAAGCTGACTATTGCCATGGCCTTGACCACCCTCTTCGCTGGTGTGTTGCCCGCCGCTATCGCGTCTGTGGGTGGCCTATTCGTGGATGTCGTATCCAATGCCTTTCAGGACGACGGCAGCAACATGGCCCAGCTACGCAGCGAGGCACTCTACTATGTGTTTCTGGAGGCTGGCCTGGTAGTGCTAATGACAGGCGCACAGCGTATCAACACGGTATGCCAATCCATATTACGGGTGTTATTAGGCAATAAGATCAATGTAATGATTCTCGAGAAGGCGCTAACATTGGAGTTGGCACATTTCGAAGATGCAGAGTATTACGACAAGCTGGTGCGGGCACGGCGCGAAGCGTCTAGTAGGCCGCTTAGCCTGGTAATTAAGACCTTCGATCTTTTTCGAGACATTATAGCCCTGATAACGATAGGCATATGGCTCTTTCAGTTTTCACCCTATGCAGTTTTGCTTCTGGCCGCAGCTGGGGTTCCAGCTTTCATCGCCGAGGCGAAATTCTCCGGTGAAGCTTTTCGAATACATCGCAGGCGCTCAGCCGAGCGACGTATGCAGATCTATCTGGAGATGGTGCTAACGCGAGAAGACGGTGTAAAAGAGGTAAAGCTGCTGCAGCTGGGCAAGATGTTCCTGCAGCGCTATGTCGATATTTTCCTCAACATCTATAAAGAGGATAGATCCCTGGTTCTGCGCCGCGGAATCTGGGGCTATATTCTTGGGCTGATTGCCAGCGCAGCCTTTTACTTCGCCTATGGTTGGGTGGGCTTTGCTGCTATAGCAGGGGCGATAACGATCGGTCAGATGACCATGTATATCGCACAATTTCGTCTTGGCCAGAACTCGGTCACCAATAGCCTTACCTCGATAAATGGAATGTATGAAGATAATCTCTATCTTTCTAATCTCACCGAGTTTCTTTCCCATAAAGTGCCGGAACAGACGGGAGAAGGGATAGCAGGCCCCAATCCTGACGACGGCATTCGTTTCGAGAATGTCAGCTTCTCCTATCCAGGCGCACAGACGCCAGCACTGAAGAACATAAACCTGCATATTACGCCCGGAGAAAGCCTGGCCATCGTGGGTGAGAACGGCAGCGGCAAGACGACCTTGATAAAGTTACTTACGCGCCTCTACGCGCCAACAGAGGGGCGTATCCTCGTTGATGGTCTGGACCTGCAGGAGTGGGACACTAATGCTATTCGTGAAAAGATTGGTGTGATCTTCCAGGACTTTGCCCGCTATCAATTAATCGTCGGTGAAAATATCGGCATCGGCGATGTCGATAATATCGACGACGGCAATCAGATTGAGGAAGCAGCGCGCAAAGGCATGGCCGATGAATTTGTGAGAGATCTTCCGCTGGACTATCAAACACAGCTGGGCACCTGGTTTAAAGATGGCAAGGAGCTTTCTGGCGGTCAGTGGCAGAAGATCGCGCTATCCAGGGCATTCATGCGCAGTAAGGCAGACATCTTGATTCTGGATGAACCTACGGCAGCGATCGATGCGCGTGCGGAAGCGGAAATCTTCGAGCACTTCAATGATCTCACCGACAACCGCATCTCAATAATTATTTCCCATCGCTTCTCTACAGTGCGCAGGGCCGACCATATTATCGTGCTGGAGAAGGCAGAGGTGTTAGAGCAGGGCAGTCATCAACAGTTACTGGAAATGGATGGCCAATACGCCACGCTGTTCAACCTGCAGGCCAAAGGATACCAGTAGCGGTGGATAACCCATTGCTCTATGCCTTAGTTGGTTTTCTCGCCTGTTTCATTGGAACCATTCCGTTTGGCCCCATAAATCTCTCAGTAGTAAAGACCACTGTGGACTATGACAGGCACAGTGGCTTGGCTATCGCGTTTGCGGCTTCGCTGATAGAGATACTGCAGGCGCTGATTGCAATCTCCTTTGGCATGTTGATCAGCACCTTCCTCGATTCGAATCTGCTCTTCAAGTTCTTCCTGGCCTTTGTCTTCATTGTGCTGGCCGGTTTCATCTTTACGCGCAAACCGAAGCCGACATTACAAAGAGAAGCGGATAGGCCCAGCTCCTTCTTTCGAAACGGCTTGATAATATCTGCACTCAATCCACAAGCGGTGCCTTTCTGGATATTCGCACTGGCGACAATTAGTCAGTATTTCGAGTTTCAGTATATAGGCCTCACCCTAATGGCTTTTCTGGCGGGCGTTTTCATTGGCAAATTGCTGGCGCTCTACGGTTTTGTCGTAGCGAGCAGCTCCCTAAAAACCCATCTACATCAGAGCAGCGCTCTGGTAAATCGGCTCCTTGCAGGGATATTGCTATTTATTGGTTTAAGTCAGGGGTGGAACGCGGTAAATTCCTTATTAGTCTAACTAACTAGTGCCATCTAAGAGTTTCTAACTTAGCCTATGCATGAATCCCCATCAGCACAGAATAATGAGCCCAATAGTCCAGAACCGCCGGGCCTCGAAAAAAAATTACGCAGGATAGCCAGAGCGCGTACCCGTCTTGCCGTCTGCTTCTGGACGCTGCCTGTCTATGTTGTAGCGGTTTGGATACTGCTTAACAATGGCCGTAGCGTCGATACCATGATGTGGATCTATATCGCCGTCTATGCCGCCTTCGCTATCAATATGTCGCTGCTCAACTGCCCGGTCTGTCACAAGCAGTTCTACGTAAAGAATATATTCATGAACCTACTCACCAAGCGCTGTGTGCACTGTGGGCAGACCTCAGCTCCTAGTGAATTTGCTTCGAAAGACTAGAGTAATTCCAAGCTAGCCAAGGCGGCCGCCTTAATTTCCCTGACGCATCAAGCGCAGCAGCTCCGTAAGCTTGGGAGGCTGGCCGGTTCTTAGTACACCCATTCTAAACACCTTGCCCGATAGCCATAGCACGAAGACGATGCTCAGCAACAAGAGAATGGTGGTGCCTACTACATCAACCAGTGGCGGGTCAGCCGCCGCGCGGTTCATCATCAGATAGGGTGTGAACAGCGGAAACCAGGACATGGCGCGCACGATCACATTGTCTGGATCACGCACTACAAACACCATCATCGCCAGGGGAACTACCTGAATCAAGATCATGGGCATCATCAGGGCCTGTGCTTCTTTCAGCGTATTGCACAGGCTGCCAATCGCGAGAAACACGCCGGAGTAGAGGGCATAGCCGGCAAAATAATAGAAGACGAACCAGGGAATTAATTCCGAACCAAGAATAACCTCGAGAATCTGACCAATCAGTTCAGTCTGACTGCTCTGATAGAGTGTAATGAACAGGAAGAAAGAGAGCAGCCACACAGCGATAGTCGTCAAGCCAGACAGGCCTATACCGAGTAGTTTGCCCATCATTAACTCTCCGGCAGTTACCGAGGCGAGCAACACCTCGATGATGCGATTGGACTTCTCCTCTATGGTGTTGCTCAAAAGATATTGGACGCTCTGCATCAGTGAGATGAACATCAGATAGACAAAGCCTATGGGTGCTAGCTGGCGAAAGGTATCCGCAACGCTCACCGCCTCTTCCCCTTCGGCGGCCGTGGGGTCTAGCTGGCTCATGCGCATCCGGGTGTGCTGTACGTTGCGCACTATGCCATTGTCTACGCCCAGTTCTATATACTCGCGGTTGCGAATCTCCGAGTTGATGCTACTGATGATGGCTTCCGGTAGACGGGAGTCAGTCAGGTTTCTCGCCCAGTATTGGATGCCTGCTGGTCTGTCGTTTGCCTGCGGCATAACGCCAGGGCGCATGATGTCTTCGTTAACGTTAGCGGGTATTAGAATCAGTGCGAACAGATCGCTGGGCACCGAATCAACCAGTATTTTTTTGTCACCGCTTAGATAGGGCTTGAGTGCCTGAGCTATCTCTTCCGGGCTTGCCTCGCGATCGATGTCTTGAGGAAGCTCGGCCGCTATAAATTGCCGTGAGGGTTGTTCGAAGGGTGGTATGTCTTCTCTCAGCGTAGGCCTGACCATCGTCAGTGCGAAATCCAGACCGCCGCTATCTAGCCACTGATCCAGTGCCGCCACCTCATCGGTATCGGCGCCTTCGATTAACTGCGCAGCCGCATCGCTTCCTGCCCCGGCCGCCGTTAACTCCAGATCGGCATCGGCGCGATTCTCTATCAGATAGTTCACGAACTCTCCGAGAATTCGCTGCTGATGATCTCTCTCTATCGCCGTCTCTACAGCCTCACCATACTCTCCGGACTGATCGATGAAGATGTAGTAACGAGTCGGCGTCGAATTGGAGAGTGTCGTCTGCAAGAAATACATGCCGGCGAGGATTATTGGGAAGATTAGAATCCCCGCCCAGAAACCCTTGGTCTTTACGTTCTCCATGTACTCGCGCCAGGCAATCAATCGAATCATATTCATCGGAAGGCGTGCTCCCTGGCATCCTCGCCAACCAGATGAACAAAGGCATCGTGCAGGCTAGGCTCCGTGAACTCGAAGCGGCTCAGAGAGATGTTTTTCTCGAAGCAGCTGCGCAAAATATCTTGCGGGTTGAGCTGCTCGCTAATCTGTAACTGCCATCTTGTGCCTGCACTGTCTGCTTCTGGATTTTCTATCGCCAGCACTTCTGTCACACCTTCAATAGTGCTCAATGGCAATACATCGTTAACTGATTCGAGAATTATCCTACGCGGTATTGTCGCCTTCGCCTCATTGACTGTACCGTCGAACACCTTGCGGCCTTTAGCGATAAGCAGTATGTGGTCACAGAGTCGTTCGGCATGTTGCATCACATGGGTAGAAAAGATCACCGTCTGTCCATTGTTCGCCATGTCCCTAATGAGCTCCTCAAGTACCGACTGGTTCACCGGGTCCAGGCCGGAAAAGGGTTCATCCAGGATAACCAGCTCTGGCTCATGTGCGACGGCTGATAGCACCTGTACCTTCTGTCCCATGCCCTTGGAAAGAGATTCCACCTTCGCCTCGGCGTAGTCCTTAAGGCCGTATTTCTTTAGAAGATGCCATGCTTGTTGCTTTGCCGCCTGTTTGTTCATCCCTTTCAACATGGCGAAGTACTGGATTAGCGCCCAGACTTTCATCTTTTTATAGAGGCCTTTCTCCTCCGGCAAATAGCCGATTCGATTGCGTACATCCAATGCTGAGCTATGGCCGAGAATATGAATATTGCCACTGCTGGGTTTTATGATTTCGAGAATCATACGAATCGTGGTGGTCTTCCCTGCACCATTCGGGCCAAGAAAACCATAGATCGATCCTTTTGGAATAGAGAGACTTACATCATCCACGGCGGTGAAATCACCGTAGGTTTTAGAGACATTGTGCAGGCTAAGAACCGAGCGAGGCTCTGTTTCAGATTGGGGCTGGGAATGAAGCGGTGTGGCAGAATCGACCATCAATTGAGGCTCGTAAAAAGATTCGAGCTAGTATGTCAGAAACGCCCAGAAGATGGAAAATTTGCTGCTTAGTCAGAACCTCCGCAAAGGCTGATGTCGGCGGTCAAGGCACAGTGATCTGAAATCGATCGCCACTCCCTGCTCGTCATTACATTGGCACTGCTTACCTTAAAGCCCCGGACGTAGATTCTATCCATAGGCAAGGCAGGGAACATTGCAGGGAACGTATTCGCCACATGGCCACGGTGAGCTTGATAGACCTCGATTAGTTCTAATTCGTGGCAAAGCTGCAGATGTGCTTTTCGGCGCCAGTCGTTAAAGTCGCCGGCCATAATTAAGGGTTCTGTAGCGGCGATGTTTGCTTTCGCGTATTCAATGAGTTGCCGCACCTGGCTGCGACGTTCGCTCTCGAACAACCCCAAGTGAGCGCAAAGAAGGTGTGTGCCGTTCTCTAGCTGGCCATGCAAAATGCCCCGTTGTGAGATGCGCATGGTCGATACGTCGAGATTGTGCAGTCGATTAAAGGGTATCTCACTGAGTATCCCGTTGCCGTGATGACCATGCTGATAGATAGCGTTCTTACCGTAGGCAAAATGATCCCAGATTGAGTCTGCCAGAAATTCAAACTGATTGTTGTCCGACCAGTTAGGTATTGCATCTTTCTTCTTGTCATTGTCGCCGCTGACTTCCTGCAGAAAGACTATATTGCTGCCCGAGAGCTTTAGGCATTGTTTGATCTTGTCGAGAGTAAAATGCCGATTACTCATCGAATATCCCTTATGGATGTTAAGGGTGAGAACTTTAAAATCAATCATAGATTTACACTTATTTTTTCACTAGGATGCAGGTGAGCCGTCTCTGCTTGAACTGCTATCCTGTGTTCCAGGTCTCTGTTATGTTTAAACAGAGCTAGCGTCGTTTCCACAATGGGCGTATTGCTCTAGGCTACAGGATCTAAGGGCAATGTGTTAATTGATCCTAGTCAAGATACCATTCATGGCCAAGGATACTATAAACGTAGGAAGAGTAGAGATTGCATTATACTTACCCTCTACCTGCACCGATCTTTCGACTGATAAAAGGTCGCAGAAACCAAGGGGGTAATAGTTATTACAAAAATTAAATGTGTGGTCGCCCTAATCGACTTAAACGATGAGTATTCAGGTGCGGTAGAGAAGGCCACATTTCTTGCCAAGGCCAATAGTGCATCGTTAGAACTCGTGAGTATCGACTACTCCTCTTATTTAGAAGACGGTCAATTCTTCGATCCGCTTCAGGCGGCGGAACTGCGCCTAGAGATGTTAGAGGAGCATAGACTGCAGCTTGATAAGATTGCTGACTCGCTACGCAGTGAAGACTTAAAAGTTAGTACCTTTGCTGCGTGGGGACATCCTAGCTACAAAGCTCTCAATGAGCATATCAAACACCCCGAAGCTACGCTGGTAGTCAAAGCTACGCAGCACCACAATAAAATTGCTCGCCTGTTTTTATCCAATGAAGACTGGGACTTGATTAGACACTGCGCGTCACAACTTCTCCTGGTCAAGGGTAAGCCTTGGGCTAAGGAGCCAGTGTTGGTAACGGCTATCGATCCAAATCATGCAAACGATAAACCCGCAGCATTGGATTTAAAAATGGTTGCCAATTCACAGGCGCTAGCTAAGGCCTGCTCCGGCGAAGTGCATCTATTTCACAGTGACTCCGTGCCCCCTTCATGGGAGTCTACACACTAATAATGAATGAAGAAGATCGAAACGCAAAATTAGTCGAGTTTGGAAAGAAGGCGGGAGTCGAGGTAGAAAATTGCCACTGGACTGATACGCCGATAGAGAACGCACTTCCAAAGCTGCTCGATAAACTGGATGCGAGTGCTGTCGTAATGGGTGCCATCTCACGTTCGGGATTAGATCGTGTGCTTATTGGCAGCACCGCAGAGAGACTCTTGGATCTGATCGATCGCGATGTGCTGATTGTAAAGCCGGACTAGAGCAACACAGGACCCGAGGGGAGTCTAAGCGCGAAATATTGAGCAAAAAAAGGGAAGGACTAAGTCCTTCCCTTTTTTGTAACTCGAATTGAGAGCTGGCTAACTATCTAAGTTCTTAGAATTAGACTCTCAACTGATACTTTCTATCCCAACCAAGAGTACATAATGACGCCGGCAACCGAAGTACAAACGATGAAATACGGAAATGCCATGTAGACCATGCGACCATAGCCGAGTCGAATACGAGGTGCTATCGCAGACATCAGCAGAAACAGGAATGCAGCCTGTCCATTTGGAGTCGACATGCTTGGGATACCCGTGCCCATTACCACGGCAACCGATTGAGCCTCGAATATTTCTCTGCTCATCAGGCCCTGCTCCATCAATGGCGTAATCTGATCCATGTAGATTGTGGCGACGAATACGTTGTCACTAATAGCAGACAACAGGCCGTTAGTTAGAAATACCATGAATACTTGGGTGCTGCCTTCCATCTCTAATACCCAATTCATCACCGGCGTGAACATCTCCTGACTATTGATCATGGCGACGATGACATAGAACACAATTAGAAGCGAAGCGAAGGGTAGTCCCGGTGTAAAAGCTTCGGCTAGTTTGTGCTCGTCAGTAACGCCGATAATGGATGAGGCGAGGATAATTACGCCCATACCAATTAGTCCAATCTCGGCAAGGTGAAGTGAGAGAGCAATAATCATCAATACGGCTATCATTGCCTGAAAGATGATGACCAGACGATCGCCGTCAGTCTTTTCTTTCTGCATCTTCTCATCTTCGTCCGCCAGAATCTGACGAACATTTTCCGGCAATTCTGCGCCGTAGCCAAACCAGGCCAGTTTCTCAAGGAGAAAGCAGGTAAACACGCCGGCTATGAGAGTAGGTATCGTTGCTGGTCCAACCATCTGAGCAAAGGTAACAAAATCCCATTCTGCTGCGCTACCGATAACGATGTTCTCGGGCTCGCCCACCAGTGTACACACACCACCGATTGCCGTGCCGATGGCACCGTGCATAAGCAGGCCGCGTAAGAACGCGCGGAAATTATCAAGGTCTTCCCTATGCAGCGCGTCAATGTGCCCGTCATCCGGGTCTGGGTCGTTGTGATAGCCGACTTTGGATACCACTTTCTCATAAACATCATAGAAGGCGGTAGCGAGGGCCACGAGTACGGCAAGAATAGTCAGCGCATCGAGGAAGGCTGAGAGAACGGCTACGACGATAATGGTCACTACATTCATAACTACGCGAGATTTAATGCCCAGCAGCACCTTATTAATAAACATAAACAGCATCTCTCGTAAGAAATGCACACCTGCTACCATGAAGATAACCAGAAGAATCACGGGCAAGCCGTGTTCGACCTCTTCATAGACATGATGGGAGTCCGTGAGTTGCATGAGCAGCACCTGCAAGGCGAGCAAACCGCCGGGCTGCAGAGGAAAACACTTGAGCGCCATGGCCAGAGTGCCAATGAACTCGAAAAGAATTATCCAGGATGTAATTAGTGAGCCAAGGGCAAAGTAAAAAATAACATTCAATACGAGCGCCGCCAGGACCGCTTGCTTATACCAAAGCGGCGTGTGTCCAAGAAACATCGACATTGGCGAAGAGGGGTAGTGGTGAGTAGCAGATGACATCTTTTGCTTCCTTATTGTTATAGATTATTCCAGCGCCGTAGATGCGCCGGTGTCAAATATACTGCGCTTAGAGGCACTTTGCGAAATTATTTCTGAATTTGTCCCAAATATTTTGACTGAGCCGGATTTCGGGTTCGCGTGTTCTAGTTTTTTACTTAGTTTGAACGGCTCGCAGCCAATAATCCGACTCAGCTCGGAATTGCACGACTGCCGCTCTTACAACATTAATCTTTCGCTTCGAATTGAGGTAATTGTTCAGAGCGGAATAAGAATAGTTAGTCGTCGCCTCTGTGTAAAGGTGTATAAAAAGTCAGAATTTTCCTTAAATTAATTAAATATCAGCTAGTTAAGTGAATTCTTGAGAATGCTGGACTGCTCTGGGGAAGTTTTGAAAATGCAGCAGAGCACTGGCTCAGCGATAGCCTCCATCGAGGAGAGAGTCGATGTTGAATCTATTCGCCGCTTAGATACTTATCGATCGTCTCGGCAACGAGTCTGCCTTCGTCAATGGCGCGAACAACCAGGGATTGTCCACGACGGCAATCGCCGGCAGCAAAGACTTTCGCCTTCGATGTCTGGAAATCGCGATATTCGGCCTTGTAGTTGGAACGGTCATCGAGCTGAAGGCCTAATGTTTCACTGAGATAGTGCTCGGGCCCCAGGAAACCCATGGAAAGAAGAATAAGATCGGCTTCCCAGAATTGTTCGCTGCCCGGGATCTCCTTGAAATTTTCATCGACATTGATCGTGTTGATGCCCTTGAGGGTACCGTCGGCGTCACGCACGATCTCTTTTCCAGAGATGGAATAGATGCGTGGGTCCTGGCCAAATTTCTCAGCCGCTTCCTGGTGGCCATAGTCTACCCGATAGATCTTCGGCCACAGTGGCCAGGGGTTGTCATCGGCTCTGTCCAGAGGAGGAATGGGCATAATCTCAAAATTCACCAGAGACTCGCAGCCGTGACGAAGTGACGTGCCTATGCAGTCGGTGCCGGTATCTCCGCCGCCGATAACGATCACCTTCTTGCCTTTAGCGCTCAGGTAGTTTTCGTCTTCAAGATTAGAGTCGAGCAGGCTCTTGGTGTTCTTGTGTAAGAACTCCATGGCAAGGTGAATGCCAGTGCCGGCTCGATCTGGAATGTTAAGATCGCGTGCTGTGGTGGCGCCAGTTGCAAGCAGTAGGGCATCGTTGTCCTGCAACAGCTGATCGACGTCGACGGCATTCTCGCCGTTGCCGCCCACATCCGCATTGACTACGAAGTTCACACCTTCTTCCTTAAGAATGTTAACGCGTCTATCGACTATGTCCTTCTCAAGCTTCATGTTCGGTATGCCATACATCAGCAGCCCGCCAATACGATCGTCTCTCTCGTAGACCGTCACGCCGTGTCCTGCGAGATTCAGCTGCGCTGCGGCAGCCAGGCCCGCCGGGCCCGACCCGATGACTGCGACTTTCTTATCGCTGCGTTGCTCGGGCGGATTGGCGACAACCCAACCGTTCTCGAAGCCTTTGTCTACGATGGCGCATTCGATGTTCTTGATCGTAACCGCCGGTTCATTAACACCGAGCACGCAGGATCCTTCGCAGGGAGCTGGACAAACACGTCCAGTGAATTCGGGAAAGTTATTGGTCTTATGCAGTCGCTCTAGTGCTTCTTTCCAGCGATTCTTGTAGATCAGATCGTTCCACTCGGGAATGAGGTTGTAGACCGGGCAGCCTTCTTCGGACTGACAGAAAGGTACGCCACAATCCATGCAGCGCGCACCTTGATTGTTAAGGAGTTCATCATTATGGCTGGTATAAATTTCTTTATAATCCAGCAGTCGGTCCATCGCATTGCGATAGGGCTCAGTCTGACGAGTATATTCCTTAAATCCTGTTGGCTTTCCCATTTACCTTTCTACCTTTCTACTAAGCTTCTGCATCGACTGATCGCAATCAGCAGATTCAATCTTTTGATAGCTCTTATACTATTATTGCTTAGACCGCGTTCTCTAAAACTCGCTTGTAATCCGTCGGCATGACCTTAACGAAATGCTTCAGATTTGCTTCCCAATTATCGAGAATATTTTTCGCCACCGGTGAGTCGGTATACAAGAAGTGTTTCTTGATCATGGCCTTGAGTTCCAGAATGTCATCTATCGAGACGAGATTCTCAAGCTCGAAGGTGCCGGTATTGCACTGCTTGGGAAATTCCTTCTCGGGATCCCATACATAGGCGATTCCGCCGCTCATGCCAGCGCCAAAGTTTCGGCCGGTGTTACCTAAGATAACTACTCGCCCGCCAGTCATGTATTCACAGCCATGGTCGCCAATGCCTTCAACTACGGCTACGGCGCCGCTGTTTCTTACGGCGAATCGCTCCGCAACTATGCCTCTGAAGTACGCTTCGCCACCGGTTGCACCGTATAGATTCACATTGCCCGCAATCACACTCTCTTCCGCCTTGAAGCTGGAATTCTTCGGTGGATAGATGACGATCTTCCCTCCCGACAGGCCCTTTCCTACATAGTCGTTGGCATCGCCTTCGACGGTCAGTGTAATTCCCTTGGCTAACCAGGCACCCAGACTCTGACCGGCCGAGCCGTTCAGTTTGATGCTGATCGTATCCTCTGGAAGCATGGCTTCTTTCCAGCGCTTCGCCACCTCGTTAGAAAGCATGGTGCCGACTACACGGTTTGTATTAATTATATCTGTCTCTATCTCGACCTTGTCGCCAGTATCCAGGGCTAGCTTGGACAGGCGAATCAATTCGTTGTCCAGCGCCAGTTCGAGACCATGGTCCTGATCCTTAGTCTTATAGAACTCGGTGCCCTCGAATACCACCTGGGCAGGTTGCAGCATATTGCTAAGATCGAGCCCGTCAGCCTTCCAGTGATTGATAGCATCATCGGTCTTCAACAGATCGACTCGGCCAATCATCCCATTCACAGTGCGAATACCAAGTTCTGCCATAATGCCGCGCATCTCTTCGGCAACCATGAACAGATAGTTCACTACGTGTTCGGGCTTACCCTTAAACTTTGCACGTAATTCAGGGTCTTGAGTTGCGATACCAACCGGGCAGGTATTGAGATGACACTTGCGCATCATGATACAGCCCAGAGTAATCAGAGGAGCGGTAGCGAAACCAAATTCTTCCGCACCGAGCAGAGATGCAATAGCGATATCTCTGCCCGTCTTCAGCTGGCCATCAGTCTGCAGCACGACGCGAGAGCGCAAGTTATTCATAACAAGCGTCTGATGTGTCTCGGCAACGCCCAGCTCCCATGGAAGCCCGGCGTGTTTGATAGATGTTAGCGGAGACGCACCCGTGCCGCCGTCATGCCCGGAGATTACCAGATGGTCGGTCTTCGCCTTGGTCACCCCGGCGGCGATCGTGCCTACGCCAACCTCGGCAACTAACTTGACACTAATGCGCGCCTCACGATTTGCATTCTTCAAATCATGAATTAACTGCGCAATATCTTCGATCGAATAAATATCGTGATGCGGCGGCGGACTTATTAGTCCCACGCCAGGGGTAGAGTGACGGATGCGTGCGATCTTCTCATCTACCTTGCCCCCGGGAAGCTCCCCGCCTTCGCCTGGCTTGGCGCCCTGTGCAATCTTTATCTGCAGCTCATCGGCATTGGTTAGATACCATGCCGTGACTCCGAATCTTCCCGACGCTACCTGCTTGATGGCAGAGCGCTTGGAATCGCCATTTGCCATTACCTTGAAACGTTCCGGATCTTCACCACCTTCACCGGTATTCGATTTGCCGCCAATACGGTTCATCGCAATAGCGAGCGATTCATGGCTTTCTTCCGAGATCGAGCCAAAGCTCATCGCGCCGGTAGCAAAGCGTTTTACGATCTCGCTAGCGGGCTCAACTTCATCAATTGAGATCGCGTTATTGGGATCAGAATTAAATTTTAGCAAGCCTCTAAATGTGCAGCGCCGTGTCGCATCCTCATTCGAAAATTTTGCGAATGCTGCATAGGCTTCTGCGCTGTTCGTTCTTGCGGCTACCTGCAAGTTTGCGATGGTGTTCGGATTCCACATATGGGCATCGCCACCGGAGCGCCAATGGAAATCTCCCGGATTTGGAAGTACCGGAATGCGATCGCTGTCGCGCTTGGGGAATCCGATTGCATGGCGGCGTCTCTTTTCCTTCAAGAGAACGTCGAAATTGACGCCTTGTACGCGCGAGGCCGTGCCTGTAAAACAGCGATCGACGACTTCGTCTGCCAATCCAACTGCTTCAAAAATTTGAGCGCCCTTATAGGAGTGAAGAGTGGAGATACCCATCTTCGCCATAACTTTAAGCATGCCCTTGGCGACCCCTTTCTTGTAACCGGCAACCAGAGCATCTTCGTCAGCGAACATCGCGCCGAGAAAACCTTCCTGCTGTGCCTGCCAAAGGGCCTCGAAGGCAAGGTAAGGGTTGATCGCATCTGCGCCATAGCTGGTAAGCAGGCAATGGTGGTGCACTTCTCTGGCTTCGCCGGTTTCCATAACCAGGCCGATCTGAGTTCGCTTGCGCGCCTTGATCAGGTGTTGGTGCACAGTGCCACAGGCAACCAAAGCGCTTAGAGGAATGCGTGTGGCGGAGGTCAGCCGGTCGGAGAGTATGACGAAGGCAAAGCCATCATCAATCGCCGTTTCCGCTTCGCTGCAGATTCGACCCATGGCGGCCTCGAAACCGTTTTCCTCAGCACTATCGAAGGTCATATCGATCAGCTTAGTCTTCATGTCTCGATAGTCCATGTCTCGAATATCAGACAGCTGCTGATTAGACAGAATTGGATGATCGAGGCTGAGTCTATGAGCCTGCTCAGGCGTGGTCTGCAATAAGTTGCCTTCCGGGCCTATAAAACAGCGCAGCGACATCACAATCTCTTCACGAATCGAGTCGATAGGTGGGTTTGTTACCTGGGCAAACAGTTGCTTGAAATAGTCATAGATCATGCGCGGCTTGTCAGATAGGCAAGCGAGCGCGGAGTCATTTCCCATTGAGCCCAATGGGTCGCGCGCCTCAGTAACAAGAGGAATTAACATGAACTGCATGGTCTCGGTGGTGTAACCGAAAGCCTGCATGCGCTGCGTGATATTCGCACTATCTAGAGAATGCGCGGCGCTGCCTTTCGCAATATGGTCAAGTGTAACTTTTTGTTCGCTAAGCCAGTCGCCGTAAGGATTCTTTCCCGCAATATCCAGCTTAACTTCTTCATCGGGAATCAGACGGCCCTCTTCGAAGTCTAGCAAAAACATCTTGCCGGGCTGCAATCGACCCTTGAGTTTTACATTCGCAGGATCGACCTTCACGACGCCTACTTCTGATGCCATGATGACTTTGTCATCGTGGGTAACATAATAGCGACTGGGGCGCAGACCGTTTCGGTCTAGAACCGCACCTATATAGTGTCCATCAGAGAAAACGATGGAAGCCGGACCATCCCATGGCTCCATCAGGGCTGAATGGTATTCATAGAAATCTTTCTTAACCGGGTCCATGTTGACGTCTGATTGCCAGGCCTCTGGAATCATCATCATTACCGAGGCGGGCAGAGAGCGACCGGAGAGCAGCATGAATTCCAATACGGAATCGAAGCTACCTGAGTCGGAGCAGTCATCATCGATAACAGGGAATATGTCTTTTAGGTTGTCGCCGAATACATCGGTCTTAGCCTTGCCCTGTCGTGCAACCATGGAATTCACGTTGCCGCGCAGAGTGTTGATCTCGCCATTGTGGCTCATGAATCGATTCGGCTGCGCGCGATCCCAAGAAGGGAAGGTATTGGTACTAAAGCGCGAGTGCACCATCGCCATATGGGTTTCGAAATCGGGGTTGGTCAGGTCGCCATAAAAAGGGAACAACTGGCCCGGTGTGAGCATGCCCTTATAGACGATGACCTTGGTAGAGAGGCTGCAGGCATAAACTTGCTTTGCTTCGGTAAGCGATGGATCCAGACGCAGTCGGTGGGTAAATCGCTTGCGAATTACATACAGCTTTCTTTCGAATTGTTCCTGCTCTAAGCCGGCCTCGGAAGCGACGAATAGCTGCTCGATTCTAGGCTGCGCCATCAGCGCGGCGGGCCCGACATCGGCCCCTTTAGCATCGATGGGGACTTCTCTCCAGCCGACGAGGCTCTGGCCTTCCTCAGCGATGATCTGGTTAATTATCTTGCGGCAGGTTTCTCTCTCCTCATCGACCTGGGGGAGAAAAATATTGCCTACGGCGAACTGACCCGCAGGGGGCAGATCGATGTCGAATTCGGCTTTGGCGACCTTGTGGAAAAAGCTGTTGGGCAGAGCCATCAAGATGCCCGCTCCGTCGCCGGTGTTTGCCTCGAAGCCGCAGCCTCCGCGATGGTCCATGCGGGAATTCAGGTGATAGGCATCCAGCATGATCTGATGGCTGGGCTGTCCCTTTATATTCGCAACGAATCCAACGCCGCAGGAATCTTTTTCCTTAGATGGGTCATAGAGTCCTGTCTTTGCAGGATACCCAAACTTCAAAGGGATGCGATTTTCGTTGCTCATAGTCACTAGTTTCTCGTGC